>ULTJ01030521.1_pt1 | contig 28723 bp, 27 predicted proteins | sample 1957491 | NCBI WGS metagenome assembly ULTJ01 (sample SAMEA4835731, study PRJEB28245) | human gut metagenome | biome: gut microbiome; material: fecal sample | place: Denmark | collected 2008 | reverse complement strand
ACAGGCTTACGCTTCTCAATGCACCTAAAACAAAAGTTATAAGGGATGGAAAAGAGTCAGAAGTTGATTCGCAGACGCTTGTAAAAGGAGATTTGTGCAGGTTTAAATCAGGAAACCAGATTTGTGCAGATGCTGTAGTTGTGGATGGGATTGCCAGGGTTAATGAATCACTTGTAACAGGAGAATCTGATGAGATAACAAAGAAAAAAGGAGATATGCTATTATCTGGAAGTTTTGTTGTGTCAGGAGAATGTTTGGCTGTTCTTGAGAATGTAGGACTTTCATCATATGCATCAAAGATAACCCTGGAAGCGAAAGCATCGAGAAAAAAACAGCAGACGGAGATGATGCGTTCTCTTGACAAGCTTGTGAAAGTTATAGGTATTGCTATTATTCCAATTGGCATATTGATGTTTTGCAGAACATTTTTTGCACTAGGCAATACGTTACAGCAGAGCGTTGTGTCGATGATAGCTGCACTTGTAGGAATGATACCTGAAGGCTTATATCTTCTTGCAAGTATTGCACTTGTTGTAAGTGTAATGAGACTTGCAAAAAAGAATGTTCTTGTACATGAAATGGCATGTGTGGAAACACTTGCAAGAGTAAATATCCTGTGTGTTGATAAGACGGGAACAATAACAGAAAATAAGATGTCAGTTGCACAGGTTGAGCCGCTTGAATACTATGAGCAGGGTGAATTTCCGGCACTTCATGAGATGATAGGCAATCTTGTTAATAATCTCAATGCTGATAATATTACAATGGAAACATTGCAGCAATATTTTGATTCAGAAAAGACGAGGCAGGCGGAGAGTGTCTGTTCATTTTCATCTGAGACAAAGTACAGCAGTGCTACGTTTTCATCAGGAGATACATATATAATTGGTGCACCGGAAAAACTGCTTCTCAATGAGTATTCTGTATATGAAAGCCATATAGAGTCATATGCAAGAAAAGGTCTAAGGGTTATGGCGTTTGGAATTTTAGACTATAATCCGGAAGGTAAGAAACTTACATCGCCTGCGAAACCGCTCGCACTTATTGCAATTGGCAATGCGATAAGAGAAGATGCAAAAGAAACATTTAAGTATTTTGCAGATCAGGAAGTTGAGATAAAAGTTATATCGGGAGATAATCCGGTGACAGTATCAAGTGTTGCACACGATGCAGGAATTATTAATGCTGATAAATTTATAGACGCCTCGTCACTTCAGACAGATGAGGAACTTGAAGCTGCGGCACTAAAGTATACAGTGTTTGGCAGAGTGCAGCCTGAACAGAAGAGAAGAATAATACAGGCTCTCAAAGATAACGGCGATGTGGTCGCAATGACCGGCGATGGTGTCAACGATGTACTTGCACTCAAAAGTGCCGATTGCAGCATAGCTTTTGGTTCCGGAAGTGAAGCAGCATGCAATGCGGCACAGATAGTGCTTGTTAATTCAGATTTTTCATGTATGCCATCAGTTGTTCTTGAAGGAAGAAGAGTAGTTAATAATATCCAAAGGACAGCCTCACTGTTTCTTGTAAAGAATATATTTTCAATGCTTTTAGCATTGTTTACACTTATAGTAGGACACAGGTATCCATTGTATCCTACACAGCTGTCACTGCTTGGGGCATTTACAATCGGTGCTCCGGGATTTTTACTTGCAATGCAAAGAAACAGGAGCCGGATAAAAGGAAGATTTCTTGTGAATGTTGCTATTAAGGCACTTCCGGCAGCGTTGACGGATTTTCTTCTTGTTGCGATATTTACTGTATACAATAATTTCAGTGGAATACCGCATGAACAGCTGTCAACATCAGTTACTTTTATCCTGCTCACAGTAGGAATGGCAGAATTGTATCGCGTATGCAGACCGTTTGATTTGTTCAGGGCAGTTGTTTGCGTGTTGATGGGAGCTGGAATAGTTGGTGGTATTCTGTTATTCCCGGGATTATTTGCAATAAGCAGCATGCCATTGCCATTGTTTGTAATGACACTTATATGGATGGCAGGTGCAATTCCTGTGTTTTATGGAATGTGTAAACTTATAGGAAAGTTATTTAACCGCTTTCTTTGAAAAATCAGTTGTTACCAGTTTGTTGTAAGGGACATTCTCGTCAAGTTCTCCGGCCTGTTTTAAAATGTCAGTAAGCAGAGAAAATGATGACTCTTCAAAAATAGTATCATTTTTCCATGTATCCTGTGATTTATAACGTTCAACTATTTTTGTGAGTGTCTGGATGTCAGTTTCTTTGAACTGTGGAGCTATAACGGCGGCGATTTCGCTGCTGTTGTGGCTGTTTACAAATTCAAGACCCTTTTGGATTGCATTGGTAAATGACTGTATTATTTCAGGATTATTCTTTAAAAAGCTTTTTTTGGCACAATATGCTGTATATGGAACATAACCGCTGTCTACGCCGAGCGAAGCAGCAATGTATCCTTTATTTTCTGACTCAATTGCTGTTGCAGATGGTTCAAATTCCACAGTAAAGTCCCCAAGACCAGACGCAAAAGCTGCAGCAGTTGAACCAAAATCGATATTTTGCACTATTTCAACATCTTTTTTACAATCAATATTATTTTTCTTTAAAATGTATTCGAGAAGCATCTGCGGCATGCCGCCGGCTCTTCCTCCGATGATAGTTTTTCCTTTTACATCGCTCCATTTAAAATTACTTATATTATCTCTTGAGACAAGAAAATTACCGGCACGTTGTGTAAGCTGTGCAAAATTGACAGCATAATCTGAAGAACCACCGGTATATATATAAACAGAGGCTTCAGAACCCATAAAACCAATATCTGCATCTCCACTTATGAGTGCGGTCATAACTTTATCAGCACCAAAGCCGGTGACAAGAGTTAAATCAATACCTTCGTCCTTGAAATATCCTTTTTCGATTGCCACATATTGAGGTGCGTAAAAAATAGAGTGTGCAACTTCATTCAGTGTGATTTTTTTGTTATCATTTTTTGTGGTATGTGTAGTACATCCCGTAAGCGAAATACATGTAAAAACCATAATCATAATAAGGGCGGTAAGCCGCTTAAATGCATGCTTCATAGAAACTCCATAAAACTTTTTTATTATAATATGTGAAATCAAAATAAGTGTTTCTTTTTTTTGGAAATTATGTTATCATATTAAAAAATATTATGTGCGGAATTTAAGCATGAAAGTGCTTAAATAAAGACAGCGGAAGGAGTAATCGCTATGTTTGGAAAAAATAAAAATAATAGTAATGTTAGTCATGATATAGATGTTATGATGCAGATGATGGACAAAGTCATACAGGGTGAATATGATGAGATTGATGTAACGGCATTTGATAATCCGGCATATGGAGAGAAGCTTAATGAGCTGATTCATGCATTTAAGAAGTCAAATAACAACTTTGTTATGCGTCTTAATGAGGCTATGGAATCAATTGGCGATAATTCGTATGTAAAGAATACGCTTGATCAGGTACAGTCACAGACGGACTCAATAGCTGAGATGGAAGAAGCAAGTCATAATCTTGAAGAATCAATTAATAATATTTCAAAGACAGTTGGCGGTATTCAGGATAATACACATGAGATGCTTGCAGTAGCACAGAACAGTACAGCCAACATGAACGAAAGTATCAAGGTTGTAAATCAGTCATCAGAAAATATAAGCAGGATTAATGAACAGGTGCAGGAATTTCAGGATAAGATTGATAAAATCAGTGAGATTGTTGACATTGTTAAAAAAGTTGCCAGCCAGAGTAATCTCTTAGCACTTAATGCATCTATTGAGGCGGCAAGAGCAGGTGAAGCAGGAAAAGGATTTGCGGTTGTTGCAGACCAGGTAAGACAGCTTTCAAGTAATACATCAGAGTCAGCAGAAGATATCGTAAGATATGTTAATGAATTAAAAAATGATATCGGAGTTCTTGCTGAATCAATGAATGAGACAACTTCAAAACTTGAAGAAGGTAATAAAAAAGTTGAAGATTCACTTGTAGATATTGAAAAGATGGCATCACAGATGACAGAGATAAAAGATAAGATTGATGAAGTATTTTCTGATATTGATAAACAGTCAGAATTCACATCGGATTTTGCAAAACAGGTATCTAACATATCTGACAGTTACGAAGAACTGTCTAAGGATTGTAAAGAACAGGGTACACATGTATACAAGATTGGACGTTATATTGATACGACAAGAAGTGATATGGTTCGAGGCTTTGCTGAGGTTACAACTCAGGACTGGCTCAGAATATTTGAGATAGACCACTTTATTCTTATGTGGCGTGTATATAACAATGTTGTTGATTTTGAACATTTAAAGATTACACAGCTTAATAATAATGAGACATGTAAGCTTGGTAAGTGGCTTGCAGCACAGACAGACCCGGCTATTACAGGATGTACTGAATTTGCAGAATTAAAAGCTTCACATAATGATATTCACAAGTATGCTACACAGTCATGGCAGGCAAAAGAAGATGGCAATGTAGAACTTGCTATGGAATACTTCAATAAGGCACATGATGCATTCTATGTATATCAGGAGAAGATAAAGAACATGCAGGCAAAGTTAAGACAGCTTGGTGAGACAGAATCAACTGAGATTGTTGTATTCCGTAACTAATATAAAAGACTGTTATATGTGGTATTTATTTGCAATATCGTATATGGCAGTCTTTTTGAAATATTAAAAATATTAGCAGATTATAGTAATTATCTGTGGAATGGAGGAAAATGTGAAAACTCCTATATATGTAATAGGACATAGAAATCCTGATACAGATTCAGTGTGTTCAGCCGTATGCTATGCCAGGTTTAAAACTATTATAACAGGAGAATGTTATATTCCGAAAAGAGCAGGGCATCTTAATGAAGAGACACAGTTTGTGTTTAAAAATCTGGGAATAAAACCGCCGGAATATATGCGTGATGTACGGCCACAGGTTAAAGATGTTGATATACATTTTGTTGATGGTGTTGATGAAAATATTTCAATAAAACAGGCCTGGGAAATAATGAAAAAGAACAATGTTGTAACGCTTCCTATTGCAAGTGATGGAATTTTGAAGGGACTTGTTACAATAGGCGATATATCACGTTCATATTTTGAGGTTTATGACAGTAACATATTGTCAGTTGCAAAGACACGATTTGAAAATATTGTAGATACGTTGAAAGCAAAGGTTGTTACAGGCGATACAACACAGATAGTAGACAGCGGTAAAGTTGTAATAGCTGCAGCAAACCCTGACTTAATGGAACAATTTATCAATAAGGGAGATATAGTTATACTTGGAAACAGGTATGAAGCCCAGTTATGTGCTATAGAAATGGACGCAAGATGCATTGTTATATGTGAGGGTGCAGCAGTTTCAAAGACAATTATAAAGGTTGCACAAGAAAAAAATTGTGCTATTATTGTTACTGACTATGATACATATACGGTTGCCAGACTTATAAACCAGAGCATACCCATAAGTTACTATATGATGCATTCGGAAGGCCTTATCACATTTAAGAATACAGATTTCATAGAGGATATTCAGGATGTCATGGCAAAAAAGCGTTTCCGTGATTTCCCGATAACAGATGAAAATGGTAAATATATCGGCATGATTTCGAGAAGAAATCTTTTAAAACATGGAAAAAAGAAGCTTATTCTGGTTGACCATAATGAGAGAAGCCAAGCTGTTGATGGTGTGGATACGGCTGATATTATGGAAATAATTGATCATCACCGTATTGGTTCAATACAGACAATGTTTCCTGTATTTTTCAGAAACCAGCCATTGGGCTGCACTGCGACTATAATATATAAGATGTATTGTGAACATAATCTTGTACCGGAAAAAGATGTTGCGGCACTTTTATGTTCGGCAATAATATCAGATACATTAATTTTGAAATCTCCAACATGTACTGCAGATGATATTGAAGCCTGCAAAAAGCTTGCCAAGCTTGCCGGTATTGACATAGAAGAGTATGGCAGGGCAATGTTTAAGGCCGGAAGCAATATCGAAAGCCGGACACCCAAAGATCTGTTTAACAGAGATTTCAAGAAGTTTTCTGTAGGCGATGTTGTGATAGGCGTTGGACAGGTCAACTGTATGGAACAGGAAGAAGTTCAGAATATAAAAGTGAAAATGAAAGATTATATCAGTACGGTTACCGGCGATAACGGAATGGATATGGTATTTTTTATGATTACTAATGTATTAGACGGCGGTTCTGAAGTTTTGTGCAGTGGCAAAAATGCCTCGGCAACAATATCACAGGCATTTAATGTTGGTACAACCGACGATTCAGTTTATCTTGATGGTGTTGTATCACGTAAGAAACAGATGCTTCCGGCAATTATGGAAGCATTGCAGCAATAGCAGAATTGTATGATAATCATATACGTATATTGAATGTTGAATGGAAAAAATTTCGGGAAATGAGGATTATAATGAAAAAGTTAAGAAGAGATGAGCCTTGCTGGTGTGGAAGTGGAAAAAATTATGGAGAGTGTCATGCTGACTTCGACAGAAAAATAGAGACATTCAGGAAAAAATTCCACAAAGTTCCACCTAGAAGCATCATTAAAAATGAATATCAGCTTGAAAAAATGCGTGAAAGTGCCAAAATCAACATAGCGGTTCTTGATTATGTAGGTGAACATATTAAAGCCGGGATGACAACAGAAGAAATTGACCAGATGGTATATGAAAAGACAACGGCAATGGGAGGAATTCCAGCACCGCTTAATTATGAGGGATTTCCAAAGAGCGTGTGTACGTCAATTAATAATGAAGTATGCCATGGTATTCCATCAAGTAATATAAAGTTAGTTGATGGCGACATTATAAATGTTGACTGTTCAACAATTCTTGATGGGTATTTTTCTGATTCATCAAGAATGTATTGTATAGGAAATGTTTCTCCTGAAAACAAAAAGCTCGTTGATGTAGCAAAGGAGTGTGTTGAACTTGGACTTAAACAAGTTAAACCATGGGGACACCTTGGAGATGTTGCACAGGCAATTAATGATCACGCAAGGGCAAATGGCTATTCTGTAGTAAGAGATGTCGGCGGACACGGAATTGGACTTGAATTCCATGAGACACCATTTGTAAGTTATGTTATCAAAAAAGGAACAGGAATGGTTATGGCACCTGGAATGGTATTCACAATTGAACCTATGATAAATATGGGTGTGCCTGACATTTATGTTGATGAAGATAATGGCTGGACAATATATACAGACGATGATGAGCCATCGGCACAGTGGGAAATTATGGTTCTTGTCACAGATACCGGTTACGAAGTAATGAGCTGGTAAAATAAATATAATATTGAAAAATTATTGCGGCAGCCGCCAGAATTTATGTTTATACAAGATTCTGGCGGCTGCCGTTAAATATTAAAAAATATACTGCTTAACCGGATTAATAGAATGGGTAAGTCTCATGTAAGCAGTCTGATTTTGTCTAATTATATAAAAAAAGAAGCCGAAATTCGACTTCTTAAATAAAAGAGCGCGAGACGGGGATCGAACCCGCGACCCCCTCCTTGGCAAGGAGGTGCTCCACCACTGAGCCACTCGCGCATAAACTATTTAACTATGCCAGCATTTATCTACAATGCCGAACGCAAGTGTTATTCTACATAAAATTCTATAAATTGTCAAGGGGTAAATTTGAAAAAATATATTTTTTTGTAAATTTAATACATATAATGATTTAGAAGTTATTTAGGAAAATAAATTATGGAAATAAATGAAAAAAATGTAATTATGTATCTTAGAAAATCGCGTGCCGATGATTCTGCACAACAAGTATGTGAAGTGCTTGCAAAACATGAGTTACAGCTTCAGGATTATGCTGTAAGAGAATTTGGTAAAAAAATATCGGAAGAACACATATGCCGTGAAGTTGTTTCGGGTGAAACTATTGATGACAGACCGGTAATGAAAAAGGTACTTCATATGCTGGAGTCACAGATATATGCTGGTGTTCTTGTTATAGAACCGCAAAGATTGTCAAGAGGTGATTTGCTTGATTGCGGGAGAGTTATAAACACATTTAGATATACTAATACAGCTGTTATAACACCAACAAAAATATATAATTTATGTGATGAATATGACAGACGTTTTTTTGAAATGGAATTGATGAGAGGAAATGATTATCTTGAATATTCAAAAAGAATTATGAATCGTGGCCGGATGGCATCAGTAAAGCAGGGAAATTATATAGCGTCAGTACGACCGTTTGGTTATAACAAAATAATTGCAGGAAGTGGAAAAGATAAATTTCATACGCTTGAAATAAAACAAGAAGAAGCAGATGTTGTAAAAATGATTTTTGATTTGTATGTAAATAAAGGATATGGATTTGCCAAAATAGCAAAAATTCTCGATAGCGGCAGTGTAAAGCCATTAAAATCAGATAACTGGTCGCCGTATTCAATAAATTCAATATTATCTAATCCAGTATATATAGGGAAAATAAGGTGGAATATAAGAAAAACGGTTAAAATCTGGAAAGATGAAAAAATATTGAAAACAAGACCATTTAATCATAATAATGATGAAATAATAATGGCAGATGGTAAGCATGAGGCTATAATTGATGAAAAAATATTTTATGAGGCTCAGAAAAAAAGGGGAAGTATTTCAAGAGAGAAAAAAGATGTGACATTAAAAAATCCTTTTGCTGGAATTATGGTTTGTGGCAGGTGTGGTGCTGCAATGATTATGAAAAAGTATACTGATAAAAGAAATAAGAATAATAAAGATGCAACATACATTCTTTGCAGCAGGCAATCGGTATGTCATACAAAATCAGTTAAGTATTCAAAAATTTCAGAAATAATAAAAGATTCGTTATTGTGCATATTGCCGGAATTTGAAATTGATATGAGTGTATGTAGACAAAAAGAGAACTGTATTGATGTGGCTATAGATAGTATTTTAAATAATATTCATTTAATGAAGAAAAAAGATGAACGGCAGAAAGATGCATATGAAAATGGGATATATTCCAAAGAGGAATACAAGTTGAGGAATGAAGAGTTGCAAAGTCAGATAAAAAAAGCAGAAGAAATGGTTGAAAATAAACGTGAAAGACAAAAAGAGCTTTTATTATATAAAGAGAAAAAATTATATTTTAATGATTGTATTAAACTTATAGATAATCAGAATATAGATGCAGCTAAAATGAATCATTTTCTAAAAAGTTTTATAAGTAAAATAGAGTATTACGATAATTCCTTCAATGACATGAATAAGTATAATTTGAAAATTTATTTGAAAATATAATATGCAACATAAGTGTGCAGATTCTTCTGTTCCAATATCTGTAAGAAGCCCCGCCACAGCACGGTCGGGCATGGTGTAACGTTGCGAAATATAGCGCATTGAAGCACCAAGCTCGCCGTCAGGCCCACCATACTGACTGATAATCATAGCCGCAAGTGCCGGATTTGTCTGTTTAATATTTATAGGATACTCAAGCCTTTTTTCATAATTCCACATATTAACAGCCCTCCTTTTCCCATGGAAGTGGTGTCGCCTGCCAGTTCCAGTAACCACATCCGTTAGTGCCGGTTGCAATGATTGCACCAAAACACTCCTCATAATCAGCAACAGCTTCGGAATATTGTGGTTTTATTGAATTATAATATTCAATAGCTTCGGCATCATCGGGGTGCGTATCAAGGTATAATAGAGCTTCTGTCATGGCAAACCCAAGTTCGTATATACTCATAAGTCCTTTATTTTTATTATACGTCTCAACTGCCGGCATGGCATTTCGCTGCTGCATATTTCTGTTTTGCTGGCTGCATCCACAGTTTCGCATATTTGCATTTCTCATATAATTGTTATTCATCGACAGCCTCCTTTAAAAGGTTTATCCAAGGCTGCAAAAAGAGTTCCTCTTGCCAATGCCTTACATGGTTCATATATGTCGCCCCAACGCTGCCATGGAACATAAGCCATTCCAACAACCTGAAGCTGTACAGAATTTGGACAGTTCATAAAAACCTCGTAACAGTTAATGTTCTATTTAGTCTATGCTTTGAATATAATTTTGTGCAAATGATGTATATATATGAAGTGGCGATAATGGAAGAAAAATATCTGAAAATGAAAGAGATAGATGATATGGATGAATGGGTTATAAAGATATATACACCCGAAAATGCAAAAAAGAATATTATAGAAAAAATAAATAATACAGCAGTGGATTTGTACATGGAAAGTAAATGTGAAAATAAATTATAGTAATTGAAAAGCATTATGCGATATGATATTATTAAAACAGTTGGAATAAAAGAGCGTGATGTCATGGAGGGGGCATAAAAAAAGGTCTCATATGAGACCAATAAAATCTGCACCATGCAGAGCCACAAAGTGGCGATTTCGGATTAACCTTATTTGCACTCGCTTTGTTAATTCAATATTAAAATAACACTAGAAAAGATTTAAGTCAAGGGGGTTTTACGTATGGAGAAAGAATATTATCTTGGACTTGATATGGGTACTAATTCTGTAGGATGGGCAGTGACAGATGACGCCTATAATCTGATTAGGTTTAAAGGAAAGGATATGTGGGGAATCCGTGAGTTTGATGAAGCTAATCCGGCAGTGGAGAGGAGAACTCACAGGACATCAAGGAGAAGGAAACAAAGAAATGCAGTCAGAATGGGATTAATCAGAAGTTATTTTGCAGATGAGATTCAGAAAGTTGACAGTAATTTTTATCAGCGACTTGATAACAGTTTTTTTCACGTTGAGGACAAGCAGGATAATGTAAAAGATAAGAATGGTATATTTAATGATAAAAATTATAAAGATGCCGATTATTATAAACAATATCCGACGATATTTCACTTGAGAAAAGAATTAATTGAAGATGCTTCTCAAAAAGATGTGAGATTGGTATATCTTGCGGTTGCAAATATGTTTAAGCACAGAGGACATTTTTTGTTATCCGGAATCGGAAGTGAAAGCAGTAAACAGACGATAACAGATTTGTATAATCAGGTGTCTGGTCTTATTACAGAAGAGTATGGAATATCATTAAAGACGGACATTGCTGGAACAGATTTTGAGCAGGTACTTTGCAGCAGAGAATATTCAAGAACAAGAAAATCAGAAAAAGTTTGTGAAATACTTGAGATAAAAAACAGTGATAAGTTAAAAAAAGCATTTGTTAAGAGCATGTGCGGACTCAGTGTCAAAATTACAGATATTATAGATGATACATTTACTGAAATATCAGATGAAGATAAGAAAATCACATTTAGTTTTGTTGATAGTGATTATGATGAAAAGGCAGGAGTGCTTGAAGAAAAGCTGGGAACAGATGTATATGATATTATTTCAAAATTAAAAGAAATACATGATAAGGCACAGGTGGCAGAGATAATGAAAAATTATCAATATTTGTCATTTGCAAGAGTTGCTGATTATGAAAAACACAAAAAAGATTTAAAAATTTTAAAACGAGTTGTAAAAAAGTATTTTGAACCTACCGTATATGATAAATTGTTCAGAAGTGAAGAAAACGGTACATATAGTGCATATGTCAATTCGTTTAACTCGGAAGAAAAGTCACGAAGAAATTATAAAGAGCGAAAGCAGGAAGATTTGTACAATAGTATAAAAAAACTGTTAAAATCTGTTGATAATGTAGATGATACAGATATAGAATATATAAAAAATGAGATGGATAAGGAAAATTTTCTGCCAAAACAGCTTACATTTAAAAATGGGGTTATTCCGAATCAGATTCATGCTTCTGAATTAAAAGCAATATTGAAAAATGCTGAAAAATATCTTCCGTTTTTGAATGAAAAAGATGAGTCGGGATATACAGTATCAGAAAGAATATTAATGCTTTTTTCTTTTCAGATTCCATATTATGTTGGACCTGTATCATCAAACAGTAACGGCTGGGTAAAGAGACTTGAGCCGGGGCAGGTACTTCCGTGGAATATTGATAAAAAGATAGATTTAAAGGAAACATCTGAACAGTTTATACAAAGAATGGTCAGAAATTGCACATATATTGCTGGGGAAAAAGTATTACCTAAAGCTTCTCTTTTGTACGAAAATTTTAAAGTTTTAAATGAAATTAATAATTTGTCAATTAATGGTGAGCGTATAACGGTTAATTTAAAACAGGATTTATATAACACATTATTTTTAAAGGGAAAAAGAGTTACACGAAAACAGATATTTAATTATTTTCATAGCAGAGGTCTTGTTGAGGAAGATTCACAGATAAGCGGAATTGATATTGCTGTTAATAACAGTCTTTCTACCTATGGAAAGTTCTTGCCTTTATTTGGAGAGCATTTAAAAGAAGATAAATATAAAAAGATGGTTGATGATATTGTATTCTGGTGTACTGTATATGGTGATTCAAGGAAATTCTTAAGGGAACAGCTTGAAGAGAAATATTCAGATGTGCTTGATGAAAACCAGATAAAACGAATAACAGGAATGAAATTTAAAGACTGGGGCAACCTGTCAAAAGAATTTCTTGAGTTATCAGGATGTTGTAAATCAACAGGTGAAGTGATGCCTCTTATAAGAGCAATGTGGGAAACTAATTATAATCTTATGGAATTGCTTCACAGTGAAGAATTTACATATAGTGAAGAGTTAGAGGAAAAGCAGGGGAAAATTGAAAAAGTCCTTTCAGAATATACTATAGATGATTTGAACGAAGAATATTTTTCTGCACCTGTAAAACGAATGGTATGGCAGACATTACTTATTATTAAAGAAATTGAGAAGATAATGAAATGTCCTCCAACAAGAATATTTGTTGAGATGACAAGAAAAGATGATGAAAAAGGTGATAACGGACGTAAATCATCAAGAAAAGACCAGCTGCTTGCACTTTATAAAAAGATTCAGAGTGAAGATAAAGAGTGGAAGAAAGAGATGTCTTCTCGAATTGAGGATTACGATAAAAATGGTGCATTAAGAAGTAAGAAACTTTATTTATATTTTATTCAAAAGGGGCTTGATATGTATACAGGCAAACCTATAGATTTGGATAATCTTATGAGTGCCAATTCAAACTATGATATAGACCATATATATCCCAGACATTTTGTTAAAGATGATAATATTAATAATAATCTTGTGTTGGCAAGTAAGCCTGCAAATGCGGAAAAGAGCGATATATATCCGATAAAGGATTCCATATACCAAAAGATGAAATATACATGGAAAGTTCTTAGGGATGAGGGGCTTATAACAGAAGAAAAGTACAAGAGACTTACCGGAAGAAATCCGTTTACAGATGAACAAAAAGCCGGGTTTATTGCAAGGCAGTTAGTTGAGACTGGACAGGGAACAAAGGGTGTAGCAGATTTACTTACGGCATTGCTTCCCGATACAAAGCTTGTATATTCTAAGGCTGGTAATGTTTCGGACTTCAGAAAAAGGTATGATATTCCTAAGAGCAGGCTTATTAATGATTTTCATCATGCACATGATGCTTATCTTAATATAGTTGTCGGAAATATATATTTTACAAAATTTACATCAAATCCGTTAAATTATATTAGAAAAGAGTGTTCATCGAAAGATAATAAGTATCAATATAATCTCGGAAATATGTATAAATGGGATGTGAAAAGAGATGGAAAGACTGCATGGGTAGCACCAGAAGAAGGGGAAACAGGAACGCTTGCAACGGTCAAGAAGATGCTTTCAAGAAATACACCTATACTTACAAGACTTACGATAGAGGGACATGGTGGAATTGCCGATGCAACACTTTACAGTCACAAAAAGGCTAAGCAGGATACGTATATTCCGTTAAAATCATCTGATGCCAGAATGGCAGATGTGACAAAATACGGCGGATATTCAAGTGTTACAACAGCATATCTTTTTCTTGTAGAACATGAAATAAAGGGTAAAAAGATAAGAACACTTGAGACGGTGCCGATATATTTGAAAGATAGATTAGAAAACAGTAAAGAGAAACTTGAAGAATATTGCAGAGAAACTTTAGGTTATACTAATCCATCTGTAAGAATGAAGAAAATCAAATTGCAGTCATTAATAAAACTTAATGGTTATTATATGCAGATTTCGGGAAGAACAGGCAATAGGTTTACGTTAAGAAATTATGTCCAGCTTTGCCTTAACGGTAAATGGGTTGATTATATTCACAAACTTGAAAAATATCAGGATAAAGGTGTTATTGATGATCTTATAACTGATGAAAGAAATGTCGAATTGTATAATGTTTTATGCGAAAAACATAGTGTGGGAATATTTACACTACGTCCGAATCTGGTAGGCGATAAAATAAAAAATGGTTATGATAAGTTTGTAAATCTTACTACAGAAGAACAAATAAAATTGCTTATTGAGATTATAAAACTGACGTGTGTTGGAATAGTTAGTGCTAATTTGACTTTAATAGGCGGTGCTGCTATAAGTGGGAAAATGCTCATGAGCAAGAATATAACTTATGCTAACGAATGCATTTTAATAAATCAATCTGTCACGGGATTATATGAGAACAGAATTGATTTATTAAGAGTATGAGTTGGCGTACAGTGGTAATCTCAAGCAGTGCAAAGCTTGATTATCATATGGGATATATGGTTGTGCGTAAAGATGAAGAGATAAAGATACATATAAGCGAAATATCAATTCTTATTATAGAGAGTACAGCCGTATCACTTACAGCAGCATTGCTTAGTGAGCTTACCAAGAAAAAGATTAAAGTTATTTTTTGTGATGAGAAGAGAAATCCGTCATCTGAACTTGTATCGTATTATGGGGCACATGATACAAGTGAAAAAATAAGGCGGCAGATGGCATGGACAAATGACGTTAAGTCAATTATATGGACTGAGATTGTACGTGAAAAAATATTAAAGCAGGCAAAACATCTTGATGAATGGAATCTTGCAGAAGCAGAAATGCTATATAATTATATTAATGAAATAGAAATTGGCGATGCAAGTAACAGGGAAGGTCATGCAGCAAAAGTATATTTTAATGCTTTGTTTGGCAAAGATTTTACAAGAACAGAAGAAAACAGTATAAATGCAGCTTTAAATTATGGATACGGAATTATATTGTCTACATTTAACAGAGAAATAGTTTCTAATGGCTATATAACACAGATAGGACTTTTTCATGATAATATGTTTAATCAGTTTAATCTTGGTTCTGATTTAATGGAACCATTCCGTCCGTTAGTTGATTATATTGTAAGGTCATTAATGCCACAGAAGTTTGAACGAGAAGAAAAACTTGAAATTTTAAGAATATTACAACAGGAAGTTACAATTGCTGGAAGAAGGGAAGTAGTCAATAATGCCATTAAAATTTATTGCAAGAGTGTTTTTGATGCTTTAAATGAAGATGATACATCATTGATAAAATTTTATAAGGATGAGTTATAGATATATGAGAATAATTGTATTTTTTGATTTGCCTGTAATAACAGCAAAGAGCAGACGTGATTATTATAATTTTAGAAAATATCTTATAAAATCCGGCTTTGTTATGATGCAGGAGTCTGTATATTGTAAACTTGTACAGAATTCAACAATGGCTGATGCGTATATCAACAACATTAAGCAAAACAGACCACCGGCAGGATTAGTACAGTTACTCAAAGTTACAGAAAAACAATATGCAAAAATGGAATATATAGTAGGACGTGGGAAAAGTAATATTCTGGATACAGATGAAAGACTGGTGATTATATGAGTATGAGGGTTGTCTGGAGTGTTGGAAATCTGGATATAGAACTTCAGGAAAATAAAATTACGGTTATAACTATTGAAAATACAGAAGCATATGTTGATGTTATATTTAATCCGTTTGCATTAGAGCTTAATAGTAAAAAGGTTTTGACAAAACTGTATCAAGAATTGCAGGAAATTGCTGATACAGTCTGTCAGGAAAAATACATACAGGTAAAATCTGATTTGATTGCGTTTATGGATGAACTTGCAGATAATAGTTCATATGCTCTTGAATTTGATTTGGAATTCGAAATATCGTCGTTGTTAAAAATATTTAATATGCATCTTTTAAATAATGCTCAGGGATTGCTTGAAAATATTATTGAATATATAAAGGCACAAAGTAGAATATGTAATATAAAAAATTTCTTTTTTATAAATTTGAAAGATTATTTGAATGAAAAAGATATTGACATGCTTTATGAATTTGTCAGATATGAGAAGGTTAATCTTATTTTAGCAGAATCACACCAGTCTCATGTGAATTTACATGAAAAACGCTGGATTTTAGACAGGGACAGGTGCATAATAGAACCAGATGAATTAACAGTGTAATCGCATTGCACATACAGCTTGGTGAGAACCTCAAATTTTGAATTTGAGGTTTGAGAGCTTTGTTAATTCAGAAGAGTATCAAACTCCAGATAGCCGCTATTTAATAACTAACATGTTTGAGAGCTTTGTTAATTCAGAAGAGTATCAAACAAAGATACATCGCTCTTAGATATGAATGAGTTTGAGAGCTTTGTTAATTCAGAAGAGTATCAAACCCGACTACAGATTGATTGTAGTCGCTACCCGTTTGAGAGCTTTGTTAATTCAGAAGAGTATCAAACGATGATGGCTTATACGAAGATAGAGAGTTTGTTTGAGAGCTTTGTTAATTCAGAAGAGTATCAAACACTTAAATGAAATATATACTAAGAGATTCTGTTTGAGAGCTTTGTTAATTCAGAAGAGTATCAAACAAAGATACATCGCTCTTAGATATGAATGAGTTTGAGAGCTTTGTTAATTCAGAAGAGTATCAAACCACATTCATATACATTATTTTCACCGCCATGTTTGAGAGCTTTGTTAATTCAGAAGAGTATCAAACGTATAAATACATCCACCTACTATATCTACAGTTTGAGAGCTTTGTTAATTCAGAAGAGTATCAAACTTGAACGCCGACCCACGGATAGGCAACCACGTTTGAGAGCTTTGTTAATTCAGAAGAGTATCAAACTGACAATGTTGAGATATTTGACAGGCTGTAGTTTGAGAGCTTTGTTAATTCAGAAGAGTATCAAACATTTCTTCTATTGTACCACTCCAGCCGCATGGTTTGAGAGCTTTGTTAATTCAGAAGAGTATCAAACCCATCATTTCTCACAACCTGCACAGCCGGAGTTTGAGAGCTTTGTTAATTCAGAAGAGTATCAAACTATGTGTGATAAATAATCAATCTGCAATCAGTTTGAGAGCTTTGTTAATTCAGAAGAGTATCAAACCGGACGGAATCGGAATGAGTGAGCTGCTTGGTTTGAGAGCTTTGTTAATTCAGAAGAGTATCAAACGGTAATCGCAACAGCGTTTGAGAGCTTTGTTAATTCAAAAGTAGTATAGATAGCTTGATTTTATGGCTTGTTAATAAAATATATACATCATGAGTGGGCATATGAACTCGCTCACTTTGAGATGATTAGCACAATGGTGCATCAGCTCACACGTAACATGACGGTTGAACAGCTTAAAGGAACGCCGTTTGAAGCATACTATGTTGACCATACGGCGGGAATCTGGCCGCAGGCTGCAGGTGGAATTCCTTTCAATGCGTGCGAATTCCAGTCAAAAGGTGATGCAATTACAGATTTAACAGAAGACATGGCAGCGGAGCAGAAGGCACGTTCAACATATGAGAATCTTATAAGGCTTACAGATGACCCGGATGTGCTTGACCCATTGAGATTTTTGAGGGAGAGAGAAATAGTGCATTTTCAGAGATTTGGCGAAGCACTTTCAATGATTCAGGATAGTCTCAACTCAAAGAATTTCTATGCATTTAATCCTGAGTTTGACAAAGGCTGCAAATAATCAGATAATAGCAATAATACATGTCAATAATGATGTGGATTAATTGAAAGGAATTTGCATGCAGATGAAAGAGAAAATATTTACAATACCGGTTAACGATGCTTTTGACAGTGGATGTGAGTGTCCGGTATGTTATATGAAGCGTGAGCTTGAAAATGCAGCGGTTGAATATACGATGGGTCCCAGCTATATGGAGGATGATATAAGAGCAAAGACAGATGAGCTTGGATTTTGTGAAAAACATATCAAAGATGTATACAATTGTGAAAACAGGCTTGGTTTTGCACTTGTAATGAAAACTCATATGGATAGGGTTATAGCAGATATATCAAAAAAGGCACAGGAGCCTGTAAAAGGTAAAAAGCTGTTTTCAAAAGTGCAGCCTAATGGCATATCTGATTATACGAAAGAACTTAATACAAAATGTTTTGTATGTGAGAGGATAGAAGATACATTTAAAAGATATATAGATACAATAATTTATCTTTACAAACAGGATGAATCATTTAGGAAAAAATACAATGAATGCAAAGGATTCTGTACGCAGCATTACGGAATTCTCATAGAAGAGGCATCATCAAAAATGAGTGGTCAGATTCTTAATGATTTTGTTGAACAGACCAATAGGTTATATCTTGAAAACATGAAGCGTGTCCGTGATGATGTTGAATGGTTTATCAACAAATTTGACCATAAATATGCTGATGAACCTTGGAAAAATGCAAAAGATTCGCTTACAAGAGCAATGATAAAAACAGCTTCTGTTCTTCCTGAAGAAGAAAAGAAGAAAAAGTAAATTAAAACCCACGGAGCACTGAACTGATGGTGTTTCGTGGGCTTTTATTAAATGATTTAATAAATACAGAACTGTTTTATTCTTTTTCTTTGTGGGTATTGATACTTATTGACACATATTCGCGTGGGGTATCATTAGTCAGAGATTCAAAGTCTATAGTATCAATGTCATCATTTTCATTATCAGCCGTGATTTCATCGGCGGTTTTATCAGCATTTTTATTTTTTCTATATTTAGTGAAGCAAGCAGCCAATGTGGCGGCAACAGCTCCGACAGCACCCGCGGCAGCAGTCAAAGCAATAATTTTCTTAGAATTCTTAGCCATATAATCCTCCTTGTTTTGCGAAGCAAAACTGTCATTGTGATATATTGTTTCTAAGTATTCTACTCTATAAACAAAATTTTTTAAAGTGCAAAATATAAAATAATAATAAAAATTCGTATTTTGCAGCTACAGTGTGATATTATATGAGAAAAATGAGCAATAATATTACATGACAGATATGGGGTATACATATGGACGTTGAATATAAAGGAAAAGATACTATAATACATAATCTGAAAGATTTTGATCTGGGACAGACGATGGAGTGCGGACAGTGCTTTCATTTTCAGAAAATTGATGATGATGAATATGGAATGTCAGCATATGGAAAATTTCTGCATGCAGCCCAGAAGGATGATAAGATGTATTTATTTGATACAACAAAAGAAGAATTTGAAAAAATATGGTGTCATTATTTCGATTTGGATAGAGATTATGGGGCAATAAAGTCATTTTTGTTGAAAGAAGATGAAAAATTGCGTGAGGCTGTGGAAAAGATGTGGGGTGTAAGAATTCTTAATCAGGAATTTTTTGAGACATTGATTTCATTTATAATTTCGCAGAATAAGCAGATTCCGCATATCAAACAGATCGTTGCAAGAATTTCACACGATTACGGCAAATATCAGGGAAGTGTTGGCGGGATTGATTTCTATGGCTTTCCGACGCCACAGCAGTTGTCACAAGCAGATATAGATGCATTGAGAGAGTGCAAAACGGGATTTCGTGCTCCATATATTTATAATGCGGTTGAATTTGTGAATAATGAAATAATAAAAGAAGAGAATTTAAGAAAATGTGGTGTGGATGAATGTCGTGAACAGCTTATGAAAATAAAAGGTGTGGGAATGAAGGTTGCTAACTGTGTGAGCCTTTTTGGATTAGGTTACAGGGAAGCATTCCCGGTTGACGTCTGGATAAAGAGGATTATGCAGAGTCTTTATTTTGATGGTGAGGAACATTCCAACGCGGAAATAGAATCATACGGCGTGGAGCATTTCGGAAAATATGGCGGCTATGCACAGCAGTATCTCTTTTATTATGGAAAATCAGAAAAAATAGGATTGAAAAATAAGACAAATTAGTTCCTTATGGAATAGCAGAAAAAATATTAAAAAATTATAATGAAATCATTAAATAAATAATATATTTAAAATAGCTGTTGACAAACAAAAAGGGTAGTGATATTTTAATGTTATCGTAATTAGCACTCAAAAATAATGAGTGCTAACAGAATAAGAGCTGCCAGCATGGAAAGAATCAATGACAGCAGAATGGAGGAATATTAATTATGAAGTTAGTACCATTGGGCGACAGAGTCGTAATTAAAGCATTAGTTGCAGAAGAAACAACAAAGTCAGGCATTGTTTTACCTGGTCAGGCAAAGGAAAAACCACAGCAGGCAGAGGTAGTTGCAGTAGGACCTGGCGGAATGGTAGACGGCAAAGAAGTTAAGATGCAGGTTAAGGCCGGAGATAAGATTATTTATTCTAAATATGCAGGAACAGAAGTTAAGCTTGAAGATGAAGAATATATAATTGTTAAGCAGTCAGATATTCTTGCAATAATTGAATAATAGATAATATAGGCATTGAATTATAATTTGATTTAATATTTAATCAGGAGGCAATAATTATGGCAAAGGAAATTAAATATGGCATAGATGCAAGAAAAGCACTTGAAGCAGGTGTTAATCAGCTTGCAGATACAGTAAGAGTAACACTCGGACCTAAGGGAAGAAACGTAGTCCTTGATAAATCATACGGTGCACCGCTTATTACTAACGATGGTGTAACAATTGCAAAGGACATTGAACTTGAAGATAAGTTTGAAAATATGGGTGCACAGCTTGTTAAGGAAGTTGCAACAAAGACTAATGATGTTGCAGGTGATGGTACAACAACAGCCACAGTTCTTGCACAGGCAATGGTAAATGCCGGTATGAAGAATCTTGCAGCAGGTGCTAATCCTATTATTTTAAGAAGAGGTATGAAGAAAGCTACTGATTGTGCAGTGGAAGCAATTGCAAAGATGAGCCAGAAGGTTACTGGCAAAGACCAGATTACAAAGGTAGCTTCAATTTCAGCAGGTGACCCGGAAGTAGGACAGCTTGTTGCTGATGCAATGGAGAAGGTTTCTAATGATGGTGTCATCACAATTGAAGAGTCTAAGACAATGAAGACAGAACTTGACCTTGTTGAAGGTATGCAGTTCGACAGAGGATATATTTCAGCATATATGGCAACAGATATGGATAAGATGGAAGCAAATCTTGATGACCCATATATCCTTATTACAGATAAGAAGATTTCTAACATTCAGGAAATTCTTCCAATTCTTGAACAGATTGTACAGAGCGGTGCAAAGCTTCTTATTATCGCTGAAGATATTGAAGGTGAAGCACTTACAACACTTATTGTTAATAAATTAAGAGGAACATTCAATGTTGTCGGTGTTAAGGCTCCGGGCTATGGTGACAGACGCAAAGAAATGTTAAAGGATATTGCAATTCTTACAGGTGGTCAGGTTGTTTCAGAAGAACTTGGACTTGAACTTAAAGATACAACAATGGATATGCTTGGACGTGCTAAGTCAGTTAAGGTTCAGAAGGAAAATACTGTAATCGTTGACGGCGAAGGCAACAAGGAAGATATTCAGGCAAGAATTGCACAGATTAAGGCTCAGCTTGAAGAGACAACATCTGATTTTGATAAAGAAAAACTTCAGGAAAGACTTGCAAAACTTTCTGGCGGTGTTGCTGTTATCCGTGTCGGTGCAGCTACAGAAACAGAAATGAAAGAGAATAAGTTAAGACTTGAAGATGCTCTTGCAGCTACAAAGGCAGCAGTTGAAGAAGGTGTTATCTCAGGTGGTGGTTCAGCATATATCCATGCATCTAAGGAAGTTGAAAAACTTACTAAGACACTTTCTGGCGATGAAAAGACTGGTGCTGAGATTATTCTCAAGGCTCTTGAAGCTCCACTCTTCCATATTGCAGCTAATGCCGGTCTTGAAGGTGCGGTTATTATCAACAACGTAAGAGAATCAGAAGTGGGTACAGGTTTTGATGCGTTAAATGAAACATATGTAAATATGATTGATGCAGGTATCCTTGACCCTGCAAAGGTTACAAGAAGTGCATTACAGAATGCTACAAGTGTTGCATCTACACTTCTTACAACAGAATCAGTTGTTGCAACTATTAAAGAAGATACTCCAGCAATGCCAGCAGGTGGTGCCGGAATGGGAATGATGTAAAATATGTATAATGTTTCAACAGAGCAGATAATAAAGGTAAAAGCACCTAAGAATGCACTTATCTTTAAAATAATAATGATAATAGCATGTATTCTTGCGGTTACAACAATTCCACAGACACATGCATTCGGTCTTCTGTTATTTGCTGCACTTGTAGTGTTTACTGTTTTTGTATTCAGATATTACAATGCGGAATATGAGTATTCACTTGTTGACGGAGAACTTACAGTAGACAGGATTATGGCAAGAACAAGAAGAAAAAGATGTGGTGTCTATGATTTAAGTAAAGCTGAGCTTGTTGCAAAGACAGGAAGCCAGGATGCTTTGAGAATGGAACACAGACAGTTAAGAACACATGATTATACTTCCAATGAAGGGAATGAAGCTGTTGTCATTTATACATTTAATGTAAATAATGAGATGGAGAGGCTACTCATAGAACCGTCAGAGTCAATGCTTGAAGCGGTAAAAGAAACAGTCCCTAAGCAGTCATATAAGGTTGACTGATAAAATATACAATGTTTTTTAATACAATAGCAAATGGAAAGATGAGAAAAAATTTCTTGACTTTCTATTTGCTATTTGTTATATTGTCTGATAATATTATAGCAAGGGCGGACGAAGATGTACGCCGAAAGAGATATCCGAAACGAATAAGTATTCGGATATTTTTGCAACATAAAGATAATATAAAAGAAAGCGAGGATAAAGATTACAATGGGTAAAATTATTGGCGAAGGAATTACATTTGATGATGTGTTATTAGTACCACAGTATTCAGAAGTAACACCTAACATGATTGACTTATCAACACAGCTTACAAAGAATATTAAGCTTAACATTCCGCTTATGAGTGCGGGAATGGATACAGTAACAGAACATAGAATGGCAATTGCTATGGCAAGACAGGGCGGTATCGGTATTATTCATAAAAACATGTCTATCGAGCAGCAGGCAGAAGAGGTTGATAAGGTTAAGCGTTCAGAAAACGGTGTAATCACAGACCCATTTTATCTTCATCCTGATAATACACTTGCGGATGCAAATGACCTTATGGGTAAGTTCAGAATTTCAGGCGTTCCTATTACAGATGATAACGGTAAGCTTGTTGGTATCATCACAAACAGAGACTTAAAGTTTGAAGAAAATTTCGACCGTCCAATCAGTGAATGTATGACAAGTGAGAATCTTATTACTGCACCAGTTGGAATTACACTTGATGAAGCAAAGAAGATTCTTGCAAAGGCAAGAAAAGAAAAGCTTCCTATTGTTGATAATGATTTCAAATTAAGAGGTCTTATAACAATTAAGGATATTGAAAAGCAGATTAAGTATCCGGCATCAGCACATGATTCACAGGGCAGACTTCTTGCAGGTGCCGCAGTAGGCATAACATCTAATGTTATGGATAGAGTACAGGCTCTTGTTGATGCAAAGGTTGACTGTATTGTTATTGACTCAGCACATGGTCATTCAAAGAATATTATTACAACATTAAAGAATATTAAGTCAGCATTCCCTGATTTACAGGTTATTGCCGGTAATATTGCAACAGGAGCAGCTGCAAAAGCTCTCTGTGAGGCTGGTGTAGATGCTGTCAAAGTTGGTATCGGACCTGGTTCTATCTGTACAACAAGAGTTGTAGCGGGTATTGGTGTGCCTCAGGTTACAGCTGTTATGAGTGCATATGAAGAAGCTAAGAAGTATGGAATTCCTGTTATCGCTGATGGTGGTATCAAGTATTCAGGTGATATTGTTAAGGCTATTGCAGCCGGTGGTAATGTATGTATGCTCGGAAGTCTTCTTGCAGGATGTGATGAAGCACCTGGTACATTTGAGTTGTTCCAGGGAAGAAAATACAAAGTATACAGAGGTATGGGTTCTATCGCAGCTATGGAAAACGGAAGCAAAGATAGATATTTCCAGACAGGTGCAAAGAAGCTGGTTCCGGAAGGCGTTGAAGGACGAGTTGCATATAAGGGACTTGTTGAAGATACAATATTCCAGCTTATGGGTGGCCTCCGTTCAGGTATGGGCTATTGTGGAGCACCTACAATTCCTGTACTTCAGGAGACTGGTCAGTTTATTAAGATGTCATCAGCAGCATTAAGAGAGAGTCATCCACATGATATTCATATCACAAAGGAAGCTCCTAACTACAGTGTTGAAGATAAATAAATTAATAATTATTGTGTGATTGTGAAAAAGAGGGTTCAATTTGAACTCTCTTTTTCTTGATTTTTTTACTATTTAGGGTATACTTATTATGTTATATTGATTTTTCAATGGAGTCGTGAAAAAGAAAAGACTAGAAACCTGGAGGGGTCCTATGGGAGATATTTTACTAAGCAGTTATATAGCAAAGAACCGCAACGGTGCTAATTTTACCGATGCGGAATTAAAAGCATTAAAAGAGGGCAATCTTGACAATATGGTATCAATATTTGTGCCTATGAAAAACGACAAATATGTCCAGCAGTTACAGTGCGTTTTAAAGAGCATGAGATACTATATGGGAGAAGATGTAAGTCTTTTGCAGGTTAATCTTGAAGATAATCATCGTGAGCACTTTGTCGGATGCCAGATGATGGATGGCGATGAAGAAGTATTTTTTGCAATAGGCGGAAGCGATGACGCACTTATAAAGGTTGCATCAAGATTTGCACAAGTTGATTTTGATGAATTTGATTCGGATGCATATGATGCAATATGTGAGTTTATCAATTGTACTAACGGAATGTTCGCAACAAAGCTGAGTGACCAGGAAATTGAGGTGGTATTAAGACCGCCTGTATTTTATGGTGATGCCAGCATATCCGGTGATAATGGATTTTATGTTGTGACAATGGAAATTGACGGAACTGAGTTTAATGTGATTATGTCAGTATCTGACAAGGTACGTTTAAAAACTATAAAAACTAATTGTGTTTAATGCAGAGGGAGATTTGTTATGGCAAAGATATTAATTGTAGATGATTCAAAGACATCAAGAAGATTTTTAAGAAATATGCTTGAAAAGGCTGGACATGAAATTGTATATGAAGCAGTTAATGGAAGAGAAGGCGTTGATAAATACAAAGAATTACATCCTGATATAGTCACTATGGATATAACAATGCCGGTTCTTGACGGAATAGATGCAGTTAGCGAGATTATGGATTATGATAAAGAGGCTAAAGTTATCATGGTCACAGCTGCAGGACAGAAAAACAATATGGTTGAAGCATTAAAGAAAGGTGCATCAGACTTTATTCAGAAACCATTCGAGAGTGATGTTATTCTTGAAGTGGTTCAGAAAGTATTAGAAGAATAGGGATAAGTATGTATAATTATAAACTGGTAATACAATATGATGGAACAAGATACGACGGATGGCAGCGTATGGGAAAGGATGAGTCCATCAATACGATTGAATATAAGATTGCTGAGATATTAAGAAAGATGACGGGTGAGGAAATCCAGATATTTTGCGGATGCAGGACAGAAAAAGGTGTCCATGCAAGAGGTCAGGTTATCAATTTCAAGCTTGATGAGCAAAAGAAACCTTATGAAGTGAAAAATTATCTCAACAGATATCTTCCAAGGGATATTGCTGTTATATCAGCAGAGGTTGTGCCGGAAAGATTTCACAGTCAGCTTAATGCAAAAGGAAAGGTATATGTATACCAGCTTGACACAGGTGATGTGGCTGATGTATTTGAGAGAAGATACAGATATAATACATTTGAGAAACCTGATTTTAAAGCAATGAGAAAAGCTGCCGGGTATTTTGCCGGCGAGCATGATTTTAAAGCGTTTACAACTGCTAAGAAGAGTAAATCAACTGTACGTACAATTAATTCAATTGATATAGTGGAAAATGGCGATAAAGTAAAGATAATAATATCTGCCAATGATTTTTTACATAATATGGCACGATATATGATTGGTATGCTGCTCGATGTTGGCAATGGATTAAAGAAGCCTGAAGCAGTAAGAGATATTATGGATGGCAAAGATGTACAGATGTCACTTCCGGCAGAAAGTTACGCACTTTTTCTTGAAAAAATCATATACCAGGAGGCATAATTATATATGAAAACAATTATAGAACATATTGGTGAGGTTGTCAGCAAAGCATTTGAGGAATGTGGATATGATGCATCATATGCAAAGATTACAATATCCAACAGACCTGATTTATGCGAATATCAGTGCAATGGTGCGATGGCGGCAGCAAAAGCATACAAGAAAGCACCATTTATGATTGCAGATGAGGTAGTAGAAAAATTATCAGGCAGCTCAATGTTTGAAAAGATTGAGAGTGTAAAGCCTGGATTTATTAATATCAATATATCAGCTGGATATCTTGCTGATTTTGTGAACAGCATGTCTGAAAAAGAAAAATTCGGATATGAGCCAGAAGTGACAAATAAGACTGTAATAGTTGATTACGGTGGAGCTAATGCGGCAAAACCTCTTCATGTTGGACATCTTCGTTCGGCAGTAATCGGCGAGAGTGTTAAAAGAATCCAGAAATATGCAGGCAATAATGTAATTGGAGATGTACATCTTGGAGACTGGGGTCTTCAGATGGGACTTATTATAGAAGAGTTAAGGGACAGAAAGCCTGAACTTCCGTATTTTGATGAGAATTACACAGGTGAATACCCGGCTGAACCACCATTCACAATATCAGAACTTGAAGAAATATATCCGACAGCAAGTGCAAAGTCAAAAGATGATGAAGCATTTCTTGCAAGAGCCCATGAAGCAACATTGAAACTTCAGAGTGGCGATAAAGCATGTACTGCTATATGGCATCATATAATGAATGTATCAAAGGCTGATTTGAAGAAAAATTATGATAATCTTAATGTTCATTTTGACCTTTGGAAAGGTGAAAGTGATGCACAGCCATACATTCCTGATATGATACAGTCAATGATAGACAGTGGACTTGCATATGAAAGCCAGGGAGCGACAGTTGTTGACATACAGGAAGACACAGATACGAAGGAACTTCCTCCATGTATCATAAGAAAGTCAGATGGTGCAGCACTTTATGCGACATCGGACCTTGCTACACTTGTAGAAAGAGAAAAAATGTATCATCCTGATTCATATATTTACCTTGCAGACAAACGTCAGGAACTTCATTTTACACAGGTGTTCAGAGTTGCGAAAAAGGCCGGAATTGTAAAGCCTGACGCTGATATGACATTCCTGGGCTTCGGCACAATGAACGGAAACGATGGAAAGCCGTTTAAGACACGTTCTGGTGGCGTTATGAGACTTGAAAATCTTATAGCAGATATTCAGGATGCTGTTTATGGAAAAATAACTGAAAACAGGACAATGGATCAAGCAGAAGCCAGAGATACTGCACGTATAGTCGGACTTGCAGCATTAAAGTATGGTGATCTTTCTAATCAGGCTTCAAAAGATTATGTGTTTGATGTTGAGAGATTTACTTCATTTGAGGGAAATACAGGTCCATATATTCTTTATACAATAGTAAGAATTAAATCAATTCTTGCAAAATATGCAGCAGAGGGCGGTAAGACAGACAATCTTAGATTGCTTCCACCGGTGAGTGCTTCTGAGAAGAATCTTGAACTGGCACTTGTAAAATATCTTGATGTGATGGAAGCAGCATATATGGATAAAGCACCTCATAAAATCTGTCAGTATATTTATGAGATTTCAAATGTTTTTAATGGATTTTATCATGATACAAAGATACTTGCGGAGCAGGATAAAGAAAGAAAAGAAAGCTATATATCATTGATTTCACTTACGAAGGATATTCTTTTAAGCTGTATAGATTTGCTTGGAATAGAATGTCCTGAGAGGATGTAAAAAGGAGGAATAAACCGGGGCACAACCTTGGATTTATGTTTAGATATGAAATTATTATCATTTGCCATTCCATGCTATAATTCAGCGGATTATATGGAAAAATGTATTAAGTCAGTTCTTATTGGCGGTGAGGATGTAGAAGTTATAATTGTTGATGATGGTTCGACAAAGGATGATACTGCAGAAATAGCAGACAGATATGCCAAGATGTATCCTACTATAGTAAAAGCTGTTCATCAGGAAAATGGCGGACATGGACAGGCTGTGAATACAGGACTTGCACATGCCACAGGAAAGTTTTTTAAGGTGGTTGACAGCGATGACTGGGTAGATGCCAGAAGTTACAAAAAGATTCTTACAACTTTAAAAAACTTTGTAGAAGGCGAAGAACCGGATATGGTTATTGCCAATTATGTATATGATAAAGTTGGTGCTAAGAGAAAAAAGGTGATTCATTATGATAATGTATTTCCTGTTGAGCAGATGTTTGGCTGGGATGATATAGGTAAGTTTAAAATAGACCAGTACATACTCATGCATTCTGTTATATACAGGACACAGCTTTTAAAAGATTGTGCGTTACAGCTTCCTAAGCATACGTTTTATGTTGATAACATATTTGTATTTGAACCGCTTCCATATGTTAAGA
>ULTJ01047601.1_pt1 | contig 28850 bp, 30 predicted proteins | sample 1957491 | NCBI WGS metagenome assembly ULTJ01 (sample SAMEA4835731, study PRJEB28245) | human gut metagenome | biome: gut microbiome; material: fecal sample | place: Denmark | collected 2008 | reverse complement strand
CACGACGCTCCTTCTGTGCAACGGCACGGATAGAGCCGACAACACGCTTGCGGCCACGGTTGACCTCGGTGATCTTAACACGAACCTTCTGCTTGAGAAGCTGGCTCATCTCTGCGTCCTTGGGCAGGCCCGACTGAGATGCGGGAACGAAAACTCTTACGCCCTTGACATTGACAACGATGCCGCCCTTGTTCTCTTCGGTGACAACGCCCTCAAGAATGGTGCCGTCCTCAACTGCGCTCTCGACCGCTGCCCAGCTCTTGGCTGCGTCAAGACGCTTCTTGGAAAGCATAACGGTGCCTTCAACATCGTTGACGCGGACAACGACTGCTTCGATCTCGTCGCCGACCTTGACAGAGTCTTCGACCTTAATACCGTCGTCGGTAAACTCGGTGGTAGGAATGAATCCCGAGTACTTGGTGCCGATATCGACACTGATCTCAGTGCCGGTAATAGCAACGACAACGCCGGTTACCTTATCTCCATTATATATAGTTTTGATGGATTCCTCCAGCATTTCGTCGAAGGACATCTCCTTCTCCTCCGCTGCAGCTGCATCAATTTTGATTTCTTCGCTCATCTTGTTACTTACCTCCTTAATTATCCATGCAGGAGCGGATGCGCCTGCCGTGACGCCGACGGTACGGGCATTTTTGAGCCTGTCCATATCAACCTCTTCCGCATTGTTGACAAACTGGACATTGTCACATTCCTGCCGACATATTTCGGCAAGATGGACGCTGTTGGCACTGTGCCTGCCGCCTATCACGACCATTGCATCACATTCAGCCGACAATTTTGCGGCCTCTTTCTGACGCATGGATGTTGCGCCACATATTGTATCAAAGATTTCTACATTTGTACATCTTTTTTTTAAGAAATTCGCACATTCTATAAAATTAGTACGAGTTTGCGTCGTTTGAATAACCATGGTTATTGCTTTTGCCGATAAATCCGGCCGCTCAGCGAAATACGAACTAAGCTCGCTCTCGTTTTCGCACACGGTATGCTCGCCGCACCAGCCGCATACGGCCTCGACCTCAGGGTGATGGTGCATACCGATGATGACGACAAAACGGCCGTCCCCGCTTGCCTTTGACACTATCTCATGTATCTTCTTGACCTTGGGACAGGTAGCATCTATGATGACCGCATGCTTGCGTTCCAATGCGTCGTACACGCTTTTTGCAACGCCGTGTGAGCGGATCATAACCCTTGCGCCCTTGGGAAGCTCGTCTGGGCTGTTTATAACACCTAGCCCCTTTGCTGCCAAGGCGTTCACAACATCGTCGTTATGGATGAGCTGACCTAGGCAATAGGCATTGCCGTCACGCAGAAGCTCCTCCGCCATATCGACAGACCTGCTCACGCCAAAGCAAAAGCCTGCGCTTTTTGCAACTGTGACCTTCTCCATTTTTATTGCTCCGCAATAGGCTGTCTGCCCGTTTTTTCAACAATGAGTTTGGCAACGGCATCGACGCTTTCTTCAAAACTCATGCTGCTTGTGTCAAGATATACTGCATCCTCGGCAGCCTTCAGTGGGGCGGCGGCACGCTTGGTGTCCTGCTCGTCACGAAGCTTCATGTCGCTCAAGACCTCGTCATAGCTTACAGTGCTGCCCTTTTTAATAAGCTCCTTATATCGCCTGTCTGCTCTGGCTTCGGCACTTGCAGTGAGAAACACCTTGACATCGGCATTCGGCAAGATAACCGTGCCGATATCCCTGCCGTCCATTATTACATCATATCTTTTCGCCATATTGCGCTGCATATCGGTAAGGTAATCCCGAACTGCTGCAATGGCGGAGACATTCGATGCGCACATGGATATCTCCGGCCTGCGTATTTCCTCGGAAACATCGCTGCCGTTTAGTATCATGCGCTGCTCGCCGTCATCATTGTATACAAGGTCAATGTCGAGCTCCGGCAGGATGGCCACGACTGCAGTGCTGTCCTTGGTGTCGATACCCCTATTAAAGGCAGCCAAGCCGATAGTCCTGTAAATTGCACCGGTGTCGACATATCTGAAGCCAAAGCGTTCGGCGCATTTTTTCGCAACTGTGCTCTTACCTGCGCCGGAGGGGCCGTCGATTGCAATTGAAATCATATCTTACCTCTCAGAGTGAATTTGCGGCGGTGTACGCCGTTGACCATGCGATCTGAAGATTAAAGCCGCCCGTGTATGCGTCAAGATCCATGACCTCGCCCGCAAAATGAAGGCCGCTGATGAGTTTTGACTCCATCGTCCTCGGGTTAATCTCCTTCGTGGAAACGCCGCCGGAGGTGACGATAGCCTCGTCAATGGGTCTGGGACCTGAAATACTCACGGGGAAGTTTTTGAAAAGCGTTAGCAGAGCGTGACGCTGCTCACGGGTGATGGAGTTGACCTTCGTGTCGGCCGGAATGCCCGACAGCTCGATGAGCACGGGTATCATGGCCTTGCCAGCAAGGTCGCCGAGGGAATTTGCAAAATCACGGTTTGCGTACTTTTCAAAATCACGCAGGAGCCGTGCGTCAAGCTTTTTCTCGTCCAAGGCAGGCTTCAGGTCGATTGAAAGCGTGTAATTTGCCTTGCCGAAGTTGCGCATATGTGAGCTTGCCGACAGAACCAGCGGTCCGCTCACACCAAAGTGCGTAAAAAGCATTTCGCCAAGCTCTTTATATATGAGCTTGCCGTCCTCAAATGCCGAAAGCGTCACATTTCTTAGAGAAAATCCCTGCATCTGAGCGCAATACTCATCGTTGCTTTCAAGCGGGACAAGCGAGGGACGCCGCTCTGTTACAGTGTGTCCGAGCTCCTGCGCCATCTTATAGCCTGCGCCCTTTGAGCCTGTGAGCGGGTATGACAGTCCGCCGGTACATATGACCGTCGCTCGGCAGTCGATAACGCCCTCGTCGGTCTGAACTCCGACGACAGCTGAGTTCTCGGTCAATATATGCTTTGCCGAGCAACGCTCAATTCTTACACCGTTGCGGTACATATAGCGTTGGAGTGCTCCAGCAACATCATTTGCATTGTCGGACACAGGAAAGACTCTGTTTCCACGCTCGGTTTTGAGCTTAAGGCCAAGGCCTTCAAAAAGCTCCATCGTGTCACGGGGCGAGAGTCTGTTGAGCGCAGAATGCAAAAACCTGCCGTCACCCGGGATATTCGTCAGAAACTCCTTGATATCGCAGTTATTTGTCACATTACAGCGACCCTTGCCCGTTATGCGCAGCTTGCGGCCGAGAATTTTATTCGGCTCAAGCAGGACGACATCAAGACCCCGCTCGGCTGCAACGGCACTGCACATCATTCCCGATGCGCCGCCGCCTATCACGACCACATCAGCTCTCTGCCGGCTCATAGACATCATGCTCCTGCCAAATTCGTTCAAGTCTCTCAAAGGTCTGCGAGACATTTTCTTTATTTCTAATGCCGACTGCGACGATTATCGCATTTATAAGGCTCATAGGCGCAACAAGCGAGTCGAGGAACGATACCATGTCGCTCTTTGCGTGCAGACTGAGGTCGGCAATGCCCTCAAACGGCGACGCTGCGCTGTCTGTTACTGCAATGGTCTTTGCGCCCATTTTCTTTGCAAACTGCATTGCATCCACCGTGTGGCTGGAGTAGCGAGGAAAGCTTATGCCTATAAACAGGTCACCTGCGCCTATTCTTATTATCTGTTCGTAAATTTCGCTTGCGCCGACATCGTGGATGACATTGACATTATTGCGCAGTAGATTGAGGTACAGCCCCAAAAGCGTTGCAAGCGAGGTTGAAGTGCGCATACCGACAATGTAAATATTTTTAGCTTCGATTATGGCATCGATGCTGGCGTTAAAGCTTTTTTCTTCTAAAAGTTCGAGCGTTGCCTGGAGGTTCTGAATGTCGCTGTTTATGACAGATCTCACGATATCCGTATCGTCTATCATGTCTTTTGCAACTTCAATTCGTTGAACGGAAGTGAGTCTGTTGCGTATCATCTCTTGCAGAGCCTTACGCATACTCGGATAACCGTCATAACCGAGCTCCGAGGCAAAACGGACAACGGTCGATTCGCTCACACCGACTATCTTACCGAGGCGACCTGCGGTCATAAATGCGGCTTTATCATAGTTATTCAATATATATTTTGCTATAATTCTCTGGCCCTTTGAAAACTTACGGCTTCCTTCGGAAAGAATAGCAAGAAGATCTTTTTCCATCAAGTATCATCTCCAATTAAAACATGGACTTAGTTTACTTTTATTTTCACTGAATTGCAATAGCTTTTTGCAATTTTTTTGCCCCAAACTTGCAAAATTAAGCTTGTTTGAGGCAAAAAATCGGTTTTAGTATTGATTTTATCTGTTTTCTTCGGATAGCACTTGCAATTCCTGCTCAGTGAGCATTCTCCACTTGCCGGGCTTGAGGGCGCCCAACTCAAGCTTTCCCTCGGCTACTCGCTTGAGCTTTGTAAGCTTCAAGCCCGTCTGCTCGCACATTTTTCGTATCTGCCTGTTTCTGCCCTCGTGAATGCTTATCGACAGCTGAGTATAATCATCGCAGGAGTATAATATCTCGACTTCCGCCGGCTTGGTTTCATAGCCGTCAATGTCAAAAGAGGAACGCAGACGGTCAAGCGCAGCGACGCTGCATTTTCCATTTACCCATGCGTGGTATGTCTTTGTCATCTCGTGCGATGGGTGCATGAGACGGTTTGCAAAGTCTCCGTCATCGGTCAAAATGAGAAGCCCCTCTGAGTACATATCAAGTCTGCCGACGGGGTACACCCGCTTGCCCACATCTTTAATAAGTTCCGTTATACATGGTCTCCCCTTTTCGTCGCTGAGCGTCGTCACATAGCCACGGGGCTTATTGAGCATTATGTAGGTGTTATCCGCACGGCGGCCGATAGTTTGGCCGTCAATGCAGATAATGTCCGTGTCGATATCGGCACTGTCCCCTAACTTAGCTGTTTTACCGTTAACGGTAACCTTGCCGCTTTTTATAAACTCCTCGGCAGCTCTGCGTGATGCGACACCGCCTGCCGATATTATCTTCTGCAATCTCTCTTTCATAGCGCTCCTACGAAACATACAAGGGTTTTGTGGCCTCGTTGAGCAGTCTGCGCAATTGCTCCCACGCCGTCAAATGCTCCGAGCTGTCAACCGGCACATTTTCAGTATAAACCAAGTTTTCCTCCGCCGCAAGCTCTCCGTTTACAAATACCTTGAGCTTTCCGACCCTTTCGCCCTTGATGCCACCCGCAAACAGAATTCTCGGCACCTCAAGGCGCATATCAACGTTGTCGTCCTTATGCGTGAGAAGCAGGATATCGTTTTCGGGAACTGCGGAGGTTTTATCCTCGGCAGCAGACGATACCGGCAGGTCGAGCTTGTAATTATCCTTATTGCAGCTCGTTAGTGTATAGTTATCAAAGCCATAGTCAAGGAGTTTCTTATGGTCGTTCCAATCGTCGGGCGCACTGAGCGTGACGCAGATAAGGCGCATGCCGTTTCTTTCGGCGCAACTTACAAGCGTTCTGCCTGCTGCAATGGTGTAGCCGGTTTTTATACCGATGCAGCCATCGTATTCGACGAGCAGCCTGTTGTGGTTATAATAGGTTTGGTCTTTTATCTTGGCACAATAGCTTGAAACTATCTGCTTAAAGTCCTCGTTTTCCATGCAGTAGGCAGCAAGCTTCGCCAAGTCTCTTGCCGTTGAGTAGTGCTCGTCATCGTCAAGGCCGTGGGGATTGCGAAATGAGCTGTTTTCAAGGTCAAGCTGCTTTGCCTTTTCGTTCATTTTTGCAGAGAAACTGCGCTCGTCACCGGACAAGTGGCAGGCAAGCGCCGTTGCGGCGTCATTGCCGGAAACGAGCATCATGCCGGTCAGAAGCTCCCTTACGGTGTAGGTTTTTTTGTAATCAAGGTACATGCTTGAGCCCTCGACTGCGCACCACTCAGGCTTTAGCTTTACGACTTCGTCCAAGTTGCAGTTTTCGATAACAACGATGGCCGTCATTATCTTCGTGACGCTTGCTATGAGTCTGCGCTCATCAGCATTTTTAGCATACAGTGTATCACCTGTGTCAGCACAATAGAGTATCGCAGCCTTGGCGGATATGTCGTTTGGCGCCGCAAAGGCGTTTATCGTGAGCACGGAGGCTAAAACCGCCATGCAAATTATTAGACTTATAGTTTTCTTCATTATAATAGCACCACCTTTCGGTAGTGCTATTATGGGCAAATATTACTCGTTTTAATCCTTGAAGTTGACCTTATCGAGCACCTGCGGGACAAGCTCAAACAACCTGTCAACGCTGTTTTGCGCAGGCGGCATGACATTTATCATGCGCACTCCGCCCTCTTTGACGGCAAGAAAACCGATGGGCTCAATTTTAACGCCGGTCGCACTGCCGCCGCCAAAATCGTCCTTGTTATTTCCGGGTAATCTGCCGCCCGCTCCGCCGAAGCCGAAGCTGACCTTCGATATCGGCACCAAGGTCAGACCGTCTGCAGTGTTTATCGGCTCTCCGATAATGTTATTGACCTCAACAAGTCGCTTCACGCTGTTCATTGCCGACTGCATCATTTCACTGAGTTTGCTTTCCATTTCGAAGTCTCCTTTTAAGCTTTATCGTTTCAAATACAAATAATATTACGAAATAAACTATCTGCCCTACTCTTAAGGACATTTGCGCCGACAGCTGCATCACTGACTTATCGGCGGTCATATCCGCATCTATGTGTATTTCACGGTTTTTGACCTCAGAACAGCTCTCCAAGTAACTCAGCAGCGAAAATACTCCGGCATTGACAGCATTAAACTTCATGATTGCCGTATATGGGTCATCGTCTGCGCAGATACAGATTATGTCTATATGCTCAATAACGATACCGTGCTTAACCTTATTAAATGCCTTAAGCGACGCATTTGCGGTGCAGTATATATCCCAAAAGTTCAGCTTTTGCTTTGGCTTGGACTTATTTTTCTGCGGCAAAAGCGGTTTTCTTATGCCCAAAGTGCTAATGCAGGCCCTTGTGCCGGTCGCATCATAGCTTGCGTGCAAGCTTATTTTTATAAAAAAAAGCAGTGCAATCGCAAGCAGAATAAGAAATAATGCTTTCAATTGCACCACCTGATTTTACTGTATTTCATCAATGCTGAGCTGGTTTTCACCGACGGTGTTAAGCTTTTCGATAGCATCCTCAAGCTTTTTTGCCCCGTCGCTGGCTGAGATATCGGGAAGTTCCGGAAGCTCCGACAGCTCGCTCACGCCCATTGTGCGCAGAAACACATCCGTTGTGCGCAAAAGCGAGGGCCTGCCGGGAACATCGAGCTTGCCGCAGCGCTCTATAAGTCCCTTGTCGAGCAAAACGCCGACTGTGTACGAGCTGTCAACACCTCGCACCTGATCGATGTACGCTCTCGTCACGGGTTGGAAATATGCAACTACGGCGAGAGTTTCAAGCGCAGGCTGCGAAAGCATCGGCGGCTTGCGGTGTTCCAAAGTTTTCGTGATGACCGAGGCATACTCGGGAGACGAGCATAGCTGAAGATTTTTATCAAGCTTAAGCAATCTTATTCCACGCAGGTTGAAGCTGTACTCATCGGAAAGCTCCTTTGCCGCAGCATACACCGCCTCCTCGCTTACGCCGAGGATGAGCGATATCCTTGCCGCAGGTACAGGTTCACCCGCTGCAAAGAGTATAGCCTCAATTGCCGATTTTATATTCATATCATCCATAAAAAATTACCTACTCAACTATTCTTTCGAGGATCTCTTCAACATTTCCGCCTATAAATGTGACGGTATAGTCGCTTTCCTCGCCGCTTATCTCGACGCTGCCCATGCTGCACAGCTCAAGGACGGATATAAAGGTCGCCACTATCTCCGAACGGCTCTCGCACTGAGCGTACAGGTCATTCAGCTTAGCGGGCGCCGTTTGCAGAAGCGTTATAAGCTCACGGCTTTTGGTGCGAACCTCGTAAACTATCCTTGCCGGTGCAAGACGGTGGGAATACTCCGGCTCAAGCGGCTTGCCGCCACGGGTCACGACAGTGTACAAAGCCTTGAACAGATCTGCCGGTTCATGCTTATATTCATACTCACGGCTGACCTTCGGAAGCGGCTCGGGCTGCTTTGCAAAGTACAAAAGTCCGGTCTCCGATGCTTTTTTAAGCTCGGGTATTACCTTTTGCACAGCAGTGTAGATATCACGGCACTTTAGCTGCTCAAGTGAGGTCATCAGTTCTTCAAGCTCGCTGACCTCCTCGTCACCGGCAAGCAGCGTGCGGGTCTTGATAAACAACAGGTGCGATGCCATCTGGACGAATTCGCTTGCAATCTCAAGATCCATGCGTTCCATCTCGGCGAGGTATTCAAGGTACTGGTCGAGTATCTCCGATATCTTGATGTCTCGTATCTCTATTTTGTTTTTTGAAAGAAGCATAAGGATAAGACTCAGTGGACCGGAAAAGTCCTGAAGCTCGTTTTTATCCTTGACTATGCCCTCAAGATGAAAGGTCGGATTTTCCATATCACACATACAGCGCCTTGACCAGGTCAAAGCCCCAGTCGGCAAAAACAAACATTTTTCCGAACACGAATTGCGTCACGGTATACAATGGGGTGCCCAAAACATCGGTCACGACCAGCACAAGAAGAAGTATCATTCCGTAGCGCTCGTACCGCATCAGCTTCATGTAGCTTTCGTCGCTCAAAAATGAGAACAGTATCTTCGACCCATCAAGCGGCGAGATAGGGATGATGTTGAAAATTGCAAGTGCTATGCTCAGATACGCAGTCAGGTACACCATGTCGAGTACCGCCTTGGCAAGGTCGTTTGACGCTGTTGTCAAAGGTATGTATACAAGGCCGTAAATGAACAGGAACACGCAGCAGATGACGACATTGGCCAATGGCCCGGCAAGGGCGGTTATCGCCATATCGCGCTTTGGATTTTTGAAGTTGCGCATATCGACCGGCACGGGCTTTGCCCAGCCGAACTTGAATGCGACCATCATGATGAGACCGACAAGGTCGATATGCTTTATGGGATTGAGCGTGAGCCTGCCCATGCGCTTTGCGGTATTATCGCCTAACTTATAGGCAACATAGCCGTGGCTGAGCTCATGTAAAGTGATGCATATGAGCGCAGGGACGACCGACAGGAGCAGGTTCAGCAGAACGCTCCAGTCAAGTCCTTGCAGCACATTCACAAAAGATGGGGTGTTAGACATATTTAAGTATCTCCGACATAAGTGCGTCCTTACCATTCCCCTTTTCGGCAGAAAACGGTATCAGCACTGTATCCTCCGGCAGCTCAAGCGTTTCACTAATGAGCGCCATGTTCGGCTCAATTTCGCTTTTCTTGAGCTTATCGCACTTATTTGCGACGACGACCATCGGGCAGCAGGTGCTTTTGAACCACTGTGCCATGGTGATATCGTCGGCGGTGGGCTTGTGGCGGGAATCGACTATCATCACGCCGAGCGTTATCAGTCCCTCAGCTGCGAAAAACTGCTCCATCAGCTTGCCCCAACGCTCCTTCTCGGTGCGTGACACCTTGGCGTAACCGTAGCCGGGAAGGTCAACAAAGTAAGCTTTCTTATCGATAAGAAAGTAATTTACATGGATGGTCTTGCCCGGCGACTGCCCTACCCTTGCAAAGTTCTTGCGGTTTAAAAGTCTGTTTATGACCGACGATTTGCCGACATTGGACTTGCCCGAAAAAACGATGTTCGGAAGCTCGCTTCGTATAAAGCCTGAGGGATTGGCGGCGGATTTTATAAACTCTGCCTTGTTTACATTAAGTGTATTCATTCTGCACCTACTGTCTGATATCCGAGCGGGGCTTTTTTGCCGCTCTGGGCGCTTTTGCCTCGACCTTAGGCTCGTCGGCCTTGGGAAGCAGCGCAATGTCGAGCACCTTGTCGACCTTGTCGGCAAGTACAAAGTTAAGAGCAGACTTCACCGTCGGGTCGATTTCGTCAAGGTCGGGCTCATTGTCCGCCGGAAGGATGACGGTGTTAACGCCGTTTCGCAGGGCCGCCATCGTCTTTTCCTTGAGACCTCCTATCGGGAGGACACGACCGCGCAGGCTTATCTCACCCGTCATGGCAATATCACGCCGCACCGGCCTGCCGGTCAGGGCGGAAGCTATCGCCGTGCAGACGGTTATACCCGCCGAGGGGCCGTCCTTGGGTACCGCACCCTCGGGAAAATGAATATGGATATCTTTATTTTTATAAAACTGCTCGTCAATGCCCAAAGCCTTTGCACGGCTGCGGATAAATGTCACCGCCGCCTGGCAGGACTCCTTCATCACATTGCCGAGATTGCCCGTAAGCTCGATCTTGCCGCTACCGTCGAGCACTGCGACCTCGACATCAAGCACCTCGCCGCCGACGGAGGTCCATGCAAGGCCTCGCACAAGGCCGACCTCATCTGTGTTACGGCGACTCTCGGGCTTAAATTTCTCCGCACCGAGGTAGGGCTTTAGCATGCCTGCACGCAGGCTCAGGCTCTTGCGCTCGCCTCTTGCGATGGCAACTGCGGTCTTGCGGCAGATGGTGCCTATCTGGCGTTCAAGTCCACGCACGCCTGATTCACGGGTGTAGAGGCTTATTATCTCACGGATAGCATCGTCGCTTATCTTTAGCTGCGCAGCCTTAAGGCCGTGCTTTTTACGCTGTTTGGGCAGCAGATAGTTCTTTGCGATGCTGAGCTTTTCCATGTCGGTATAGCTGGAAAGCTCGATTATCTCCATCCTGTCAAGCAGCGCTCTGGGGATGGTAGATGTCGTGTTCGCCGTTGTGATGAAAAACACATCGGAAAGATCATACGGCACTTCAAGGAAGTTGTCCCTGAAGGTTTTGTTCTGCTCGGGGTCGAGCGCTTCCAGAAGCGCCGCCGAAGGGTCGCCACGGTAGTCCGAGCCGAGCTTGTCAATCTCGTCAAGCACCATCAAGGGGTTTGAGCTTTTTGCCTGCTTGATGCCGCCGATAATTCTGCCCGGCATCGAGCCGACATAGGTCTTGCGGTGTCCTCGTATCTCCGCCTCATCGTGCACACCGCCGAGCGAAATACGCACAAGGTTGCGATTTGTAGCCCTTGCAATGGACATTGCTATGCTTGTCTTGCCCGTGCCCGGAGGGCCGACAAGGCACAGCAGGCTGCCGGTTGCCTTGGGTGCAAGCTTTCGCACGGCAAGGTACTCGATGACACGCTCTTTGACCTTTTCAAGGCCGAAGTGATCCTCGTCGAGCATTTTTCTTGCAAGCTCGATATCGTCGGTCTCCTCGGTCTTTGTATTCCACGGCAGCTCAAGGCAGGTATCAAGATAGCCCCTGATAACGGTCGCTTCGGTCGAGCCGAAGGGCTGCTTTGCAAGGTGAGAGACCTCTTTCAAGAATTTCTCCTCAATTTCGGGACTGAGCTTGAGCGCACGGATCTTTTTTCGGTACTCGCCGATATCATCAAAGCTGTCGTCCTCGCCGAGCTCCTGCTGGATGACCTTCATCTGCTCACGCAGGAAATACTCACGCTGGTTGCGGTTCATCTGCTCATTGGTAGCATCATTGATCTCCTGCTCAATGGTCATGACCTCGATCTCGTGGCTGAGCGTTTTCACAAGCATTTCAAGGCGCTTCAGGGGATGAAGCTGCTCAAGAAGCTGCTGCTTTTCACGGTAATCGATGCGCAGATTGTGCGCAATATAGTCGGCGACATAGCCCGGATCACGGCTTACAACGATGCTCAGAAGCATCTCGGGCGGCATATTGCCCGCAAGCTGCACATACTCGTCAAACATGCCGATGCAGGTGCGCATGAGCGCATCTCGCCTTGCGCTGTCAGAGTGCTCACGCTTATCGGGCAGAAGTTGAATTTCACCGACGAAATGCGGAGACGCTGCCGTTATCTGCACAATGCGGCCTCGCTGGAGACCTTCGACCATGACCTTGCACAGCTTTGAGCCTGGCTGACGGATAAGCTGACGGATGCGGCAGACGACGCCAACCTTGTAAAGGTCGCCCTCATCGGGCAGATCTGTCGTGACATCCTTTTGCGTTACAAGGAATATTTCCTGATCGGTGTCCATTGCGGAATTGAGCGCCGCAACGGATATCGGCCGCTCTACATCAAAGTTTAAGAGCATGCCGGGAAATATGTTAAGACCGCGCAGTGCCAAAACGGGCAATGCACGGGTTTCGATTTCAAATACATTACTCATAGAAAAAACCTCTTGGGGAAAAGCGCAAGACGGGACTGATGCCCCGCCTTGCTATAAAACTATTTTACTTGCGTATTACTTCGGGGCTGGTGTTATTATTCACGCAGTCGGCGGTAATGATGACCTTTTCAACATCCTTTTCGGAGGGAACGCTGAACATGATATCGGTCATGATGCCCTCCATGACGCTGCGCAGGCCTCGTGCGCCAATTTTCATCTCAATTGCCTTGTCGGCTATCGCTTCGAGAGCGTCGGTGTTGTACTCAAGGTCAACACCGTCATAGCTCATGAGTGCCTTATACTGCTTGGTCATGGCGTTTTTGGGCTCGGTAAGTATGCGGACAAGATCCTCACGCTTAAGGGAGGTCAGCGGAGCAATGACCGGCAGTCTGCCGATGAGCTCGGGGATGATGCCGAACTTAAGCAGGTCATGCTGCTGAGCCTGTGCGAGGATATCGCCGACATCCCGGTCGGTGGCACTTTTGATCTCTGCGCCGAAGCCCATGCTCTTTTTGTCGGTGCGCTTTTCGATTATCTTATCAAGACCGTCGAATGCGCCGCCGCAGATAAAGAGGATATTGGTCGTATCTACCTTTATAAACTCCTGATGCGGGTGCTTGCGTCCGCCCTGGGGCGGAACATTGGCGACAGTGCCCTCAAGCAGCTTCAAAAGCGCCTGCTGCACGCCTTCGCCGGAAACATCCCTCGTGATGGATGTATTCTCGCTCTTGCGGGCGATCTTATCGATCTCATCAATATAAATAATACCCTTTTCGGCACGCTCAACATCAAAATCGGCAGCCTGCAAAAGTCTTAAAAGGATGTTCTCGACATCCTCGCCGACATAGCCTGCCTCGGTGAGTGTCGTAGCATCGGCGATTGCGAACGGAACATTGAGCATTTTTGCCAGAGACTGTGCAAAAAGCGTTTTGCCGCTGCCGGTGGGGCCGATGAGCAGTATGTTGCTCTTTTGCAGCTCAACATCGTTTGAGCCTGCATACAAAATGCGCTTATAATGATTATAAACGGCTACGGAAAGGACGGTCTTTGCCCTGTCCTGCCCGACAATGTATTCGTCGAGGTTTGCCTTGATATCCGCAGGCTTGGGAAGGCTTTCAAACTCAAGCTCGGGGGTCTGCTCTACCTGCTCTACCTCGTCAACATCGTCAGCAATGATGCTCATGCACAGGCGGATGCATTCATCGCAGATGTATGCGCCGTTGCCGGCAATAAGCCTGTTTGCGACATTCTGCGTTTTGCCGCAGAACGAGCATCTTATACTTTTTCTATCATCAGTTCTTGCCATAGTTTTACCTCAAACCGTGCTGTATAAATATGGGGGAACTATGCGTTCCCCCATCAGCTTTTAACGCTTGGTTATTACCTTGTCGATAATACCGTACTCCGCAGCTTCCTGCGCAGACATAAAGTGGTCACGCTCGCAGTCACGCTCGATGACCTCGACAGACTTGCCGGTGTTATCGGCAAGGATGCGGTTCAAATTATGCTTTATCTTCAGGATCTGCTCAGCCTGTATCTGAATATCGGTGCACTGACCCTGGCTGCCGCCGGAGGGTTGATGTATCATGATCTCAGAATTGGGAAGTGCCAGACGCTTTCCCTTTGCGCCGGAGGAAAGCAGGAATGCGCCCATGGAGGCGGCAAGCCCTATGCAGATAGTCGAAACATCGGGCTTAATGTACTGCATGGTATCGTAGATAGCCATGCCCGCCGTGACGCTTCCGCCGGGGCTGTTGATATAAAACTGTATGTCTTTATCGGGGTCCTGTGCTTCAAGGTAAAGAAGCTGTGCAACAACAAGGCTTGCAGTCGCATCGTTGACCTCCTCGGACAGCATGATGATGCGGTCATTGAGAAGTCTTGAAAAAATGTCATAGGAACGCTCGCCGCGGCTTGTCTGCTCCACGACATAAGGTACTAAACTCATAATAGTCTCCTTTCATATTTAGCCTATCCAGGAGATCATATCCGAATAATCCGATTATTATTCAGCTGCTTCCTCTTTGGGGGCAACGATCGCAGAATCCATAATGATCTTGGTAGCCTGCTCTCTCTTGTACTCGTTCTTTATAAATTCCTCGCCAAAGTAGTTGAGGATGGACTCGGGGGTAGCATCAACGGACTCGGCGGTGGTCTTTACATACTCGTCGAATGCATCGCCGGAAATGTCGATGCCCTCTTCCTCGATTATAGCCTCAAGCAGAAGCTCCTGCTTTACCTGGTTAACGGCAACGGGACGGATGGTGTTGTTAAGCGACTCGTCGTCAAGACCCATCATCTTGATGATATCCTCGGTGGTGAGCTTGGGGTCGGTGACGCCGAAGTTGTTAGCATAGGTGTGTACAAGCTCTTCGACCTTGGCATTGATGAGAACCTCGGGGATATCAACGGTCATATTATCGCATGCCTGCATGATAATGTCGGAACGGAAAGCAGCCTCGACATTCTCAACAGCTTTCTTTTCCATCTCCTTGCGCAGGTCTGCTCTGTACTCGTCAACGGTCTCAAACTCGGAGACATCCTGAACGAAATCATCGTCAAGCTCGGGAAGCTCTGCAACGCAAAGGCTGTTGAGCTTTACCTTAAAGACAACATCCTTGCCTGCAAGCTCAGCGGTGTAATCCTCGGGGAAGGTGATGTTTATATCCTTGGTCTCGCCGACCTTCATGCCGATAAGCTGATCCTCGAAGCCGGGTACGAAGGTGTGGGAGCCGATCTCAAGGCGGTAGCCCTCGCCGTAGCCGCCGTCAAACTTCTCGCCGTCAAGATAACCGTCAAAGTCGATGCTTGCGGTGTCGCCTTCCTGAGCCTCACGGTCAACATCAACAAAACGGGAATTGCGCTTACGGTCGGCATTGATCTCTGCCTCGACCATCTCATCGGTGACAGTTGCGTCGCCCTTCTGTGCGCTCAGGCCCTTGTACTGGCCGAGGGTGATCACGGGGAACAGGTCGACCTTAAAGGTGAGGACGAGGGACTTGTCATCGGTGATCTCAACATCGGTCATGCTGGGTCTGCCGATCATCTTAAGGCCGCTGTTGTCGATGCCGTAGCCGAATGCGTCGGGAGCGGCAACTTCGATAGCATCCTGATAGAAAGCGTCTGCGCCGTACATGCCCTCAACGACTGCACGGGGAGCCTTGCCCTTTCTGAAGCCGGGGATATTTATACTGCCCTTGACATTGTTAAAGGCTTTGTCGACAGCCTTGTCAAACTCGGCAGGATCAACTTCAACCTGAAAAGTTGCAGTATTATTTTCGTTTTTTTCTACGTTTCTTACTTGCATTTATGTCTTCCTCCTAATAATGTTCTTTCAAACACTTAAGCATAATAGCAGATTATCCCGCTAAAAGCAATGTTTTTTATATCAATAATGTGTATTTACAGCAGCTTTTTGGGCTCAAACTGTATATAATCGGCAGATACTAAGTCAAATTTCGCATTCCCGTACATTCCGTTAAAGGCAAATGCGCAGCCAGAGCCGTGGATATGGCCGTAAATGCAGCGCCTGACATCGTATTTGCGCAGAAGCTCAAGTATCTCTGGGCACTCGTAATTGTAATACTTCGGCGGATAGTGCATGAAAACATACTTTTCCCCCTCACCTGCCGCCTTAAGTGAGGCATCAAGCCGCATTATCTCACGATTCATGACCTTTTTGTCATGCTCGTTGCCCTTGCTCTCCTCGTAAAACCAGCCTCGTGTGCCGCAAAGTGCGATATTTTCATATTTAAAGCAGTTATTGTGCAGAATATCGATTGTCGTGATATCGTTCTCGGCAAAGAATTTCTTTGCCTTTGTTGCCGTTGTCCACCAATAGTCGTGATTGCCTTTTAAAATTATCTTTTTGCCCGGCAGACGGTCGATGAACTTAAAGTCCTCAAGCGTCTCGTCCATCGACATGCCCCAGCTTATATCGCCGCATATGACCGTGAGGTCGTCGTCATTCAAAGCAGAAAATCCCTCTTTGATTTTTTCTACATAGTTTTCCCATCTGCCGCCGAAAACATCCATCGGTTTATCGGTGCCCAGCGACAAATGCAGATCGCCTATCGCATATAAAGACATAGTGCCTCCGTATATTCAGGTATAATAAGCAGACAATAATATTGCCTTACGGCAATACTATCGGAGGTATAAAACAATGAGTGAAAAGAAAATGAACCATAGTGAGATAACCGGCGTCGGCTGCGATGTGAGCACCTGCAAGTACAACACCATCGACAACAAGTGCGCCGCCTCCCAGATCAAGGTTCAGAACGAGAGAGCGACCACCAAGTCCGAGACCTTCTGCGGCACTTTCTGCCCCAGAGGCTGCTGCGACTGACAAAGCGGGACATTGTCCCGTACATATCACTTCAGAAATTCGGTAACTGCCTGTTTCATGGCCTGCTTTTCGATAACGGTCTCAAAGCGCACAGGGCGTTTATCAAGGCCGCACAGAGGTGCAGGTGCTGCATTTCCCGTAAAAGACGCAAGCTTTTCTATAAGCTCCACACCGGAAGCATCGGTCTTTTCGCCGAGGGCGTCAAGCACGCTGTCGCAGAACTTGAACGGGCTTGCGGTCGAGACAACGACCGTCGGTCTGTCCGTTTTATGCTCAAGCATGAGCTTGTACGCAACGGCGGTATGCGTGTCGATAAGATAGCCGTGCTCATTGTACACATTAGCAATTGTTGCTTTCGTGTCGGCATCGGTGCAGAAGCCGCCGACAAAGTTATCGGACAAGACCTTGAATATCTCTTTGCTCACAGTGTAGCTTCCCTTTTCGCTCAGGCTGCGCATGTATTCTGCAACCTGCTTATCATCGCCGCAGACACTGTACAGCAGACGCTCGAGATTGCTCGAAACGAGGATGTCCATTGATGGAGATATAGTCGTGTGGAAAGCTCTGTTGCGGTCGTATGTGCCGGTCTTGAAGAAATCGGCGAGTACATTGTTCTCATTCGATGCGCAGATGAGCTTGCCGACCGGCAGCCCCATCTGCTTTGCGTACCAGCAAGCGAGGATGTTGCCGAAGTTGCCGGTAGGGACGGCAAAGTCGACCTCGTCGCCGAGTTTCAACCCATTTGAGTTAATAAAATCGCAGTATGCCGAGAAATAGTAAACTATCTGCGGCAGAAGTCTGCCCCAGTTAATTGAGTTTGCAGAGGACAGAAACCAGCCCTTGGCGGAGAGCTCTTGAGCGAGCTGCGTATCGCCGAAAAGGGTCTTAACGCCGGTCTGAGCATCGTCAAAGTTGCCCTTGACAGCCGCAACGGAGACATTTTCGCCACGCTGTGTGACCATTTGCAGCTTCTGTACATCGGAAACGCCGTTGTGCGGGTAAAATACCAGTATCTTCGTGTCCTCAACATCGGCAAAGCCCTCGAGCGCCGCCTTGCCGGTATCGCCGCTCGTGGCAACGAGGATGCACACCTTTTTCGTCTCGCCGCATTTTTTAAGCGATGCGGTGAGCAGGTGCGGCAGAATTTGCAGCGCCATGTCCTTAAAGGCGCAGGTCGGGCCGTGCCAAAGCTCCAAAACGGCGGTCTTGCCGTCAATTATATGAAGCGGCGCAACGGCAGCATCATCGAAATTATCGCCGTAAGCTGCGCTGACGATGCGCTTTATTTCCGCTCGGTCGAACTCATCAAGGAACAGAGAGAGAAGCTCCTCGGCTCTGCCACGGTAATCGGTCTTGCTGAGAGCCTCTATCTGCGCAAGGCTCAGCTTCGGCAGCTCCTCGGGCACGAACAGGCCGCCGTCGGGTGCAAGTCCGTGAACGATCGCATGTGCCGCACTGACACGGCATGATTTATCTCTTGTGCTGTTATACATCATTTTGATCACCTGTTAAAACGCATTTTCGATGTGGTTTATACTGACCCTTCCCTTTTCGCCGTTGGGTGCATAGATCTCTATCACATCAAACCTCGGCTGAAGCTCCGTCTCATTTTGTTGGAGCCAGAGCTGCGCCGCCATCATCACCCGCTGCTGCTTTGCGGCGGTGACAAATTCCTTTGCCTCGGCGTATGCGTCGTTTTTGCGGAGCTTGACCTCGACAAAGACGATATACCCACACTTTGAGGCAACGATATCAATTTCGCCCTGCCTATATCGGCAGTTCATGTCTACTATTTTATATCCGTGCAGGCGGAGATAATTTGCCGCCTTCTTTTCGCCCCATGCGCCAAGCTGTCTGTTATCCATCAGTGCATCTTCCTCAGAAAGCTCGGGCGGTGTATCTCGCTCGGTCCATGCTCACGCAGTGCCTCGTAGTGAAGCTTTGTGCCGTAGCCCTTGTGCTTTTCAAAATGGTACTCCGGGTACTTTTCCGCCATTTCAAGCATATATCGGTCACGGGTCACCTTTGCGAGTATAGACGCTGCGGCAATATCGGCGCACTTTGCGTCGCCCTTTATAACGCAGCGGCTTGGGATATTTATCGCACTGTTGCGGTTGCCGTCTATGAGCGCAAGCTGCGGCTGCGGAGCAAGCTTTTCTATTGCTCTGTTCATGGCGAGCATGGCGGCGTTCAGAATGTTTATGCTCTCTATCTCCTCAACGCTTGCAAAGGCGATGCCGTAGGTAAGGGCATTTTCGCAGATAACATCGTACAGCGCCTCACGCTTTTTATCCGTGAGCTTTTTGGAATCATCAAGCCCCGCAATCTCGATGCCTCTCGGCAGGATGACCGCCGCAGCGCAGACAGGACCTGCAAGCGGGCCTCGCCCTGCCTCGTCAACACCGCAGATGAGTTCAAACCCCTCGGCATATATCTCGTTTTCAAGCTCCCAAAGCTCCGTCATTCCGGTTTCTCCAAGCTGATCCTGCCGAGCTTACCGTCGTGGTACTCGCCAAGCAGGGTATTTGCCATCCGCTCAATGTCATATTCGCCCTTTGATACCAAAAAGCCACGCTTTTTTGCCGCTTCCTCAAGCAGCTCATAACCGTTCATTTCGGGGTCGGGGACGAATTTATAGCGCTGTGTCAGCGCATCGGGGTACATTTCACGCAGTCTGAGCATGAAATTTGCGCCCAGTGTCTCTTTATCGAGGACATCAGCCTTTATCGCATTGGTTATGGCGAGCATTTCACCTACATCCTGCGAATCGAACTTCGGCCAAAGTATACCCGGGGTGTCAAGAAGGTCAAGGCCACGGTCGATGCTTATCCACTGCTTGCCACGGGTAACGCCGGGCTTGTCTCCTGCCACGGCGGCCTTGCGCTTTGCCACCTTATTTATGAATGTAGACTTCCCGACATTGGGAATGCCGAGTATCATAACGCGCAGCGGGCGGGACACCTGTCCTTTTGCGGCGTAGTCGGAAATTTTATCTGCCAGCAGCTCGCGGAGCGCCGGAACGAAGCCGTTTATGCCCTTGCCGGTCTTTGCATCGGTCTCGAGTATCTTTATCCCCTGCGCCTCAAAGTGCTTTTTCCACTGTGCGGTCACGGCGGGGTCGGCAAGGTCGACACGGTTTAGGATAATAAGTCGCGGCTTACCGGCTGCAAGCCTGTCTATATCCGGATTGCGGCTTGAGTTCGGTATTCTTGCGTCAAGTATTTCGCACACGGCATCGACAAGCTTGATGCTGTCCTCTATCATGCGCTGAGCCTTGGTCATGTGGCCGGGAAACCACTGAATATTCATTTTTTCAAAATTTGTATCTGCCATAGCAATTATTTATACGGTGCTCCTATATGGTCAAACGGGAAAGCGATGAATACTACCTTGCCGATGATATCACGGGTATCGACCATGCCAATACGCTCATCACGGCTGTCGGTCGAGGCGTTGCGGTTGTCGCCCATGACGAACACACAGCCGGGCGGTACTATCTGAATGCCGGTGAAGTCTATCTTATTTGCTGTCGGCTCGGCTATATACGGCTCATCAAGCGCTTCGCCGTCGACATAGACAATGTGCTTGTCAAAGTCTATCTCGACTGTCTGCATCTCGGTCGCAATGACACGCTTAACAAGAGCGTAGTCTGCGTAATCGTCCTTTTGGAACACGATTATATCTCCCTGCTTGGGCTTATAAAGCAGGTTCGTGACGACCATTTTGTCGCCGTTTTCAAGCGTCGGGTACATTGAGCTTCCGACAACATCGACGAGCCTTACAAAGAACACAAACACCAAGACGCAGGCTATAAGCGCATACACAATGCACTGTATCCAGTCATAGACCTCTGCTCTTTTGGATACGGTCTCCTCGGTTTTCTTCTTTTTATTATCAGCCTTTTTCATTTGCATTACCTCTGATACTTGTGGTTCTTATCATTATACACTCTTTAACCGCATTTAGGCAACAAAAAAAGAGGCTGACGCCTCTTTTTTTGACCATTTGTGGGTCTTGAGCTTACAGACGCTCCTTGACCTTTGCGCTCTTACCGACACGCTCACGCAGGTAGTACAGCTTTGCTCTGCGGACTTTACCGCGGCGGACTGTCTCTACGGAGACGATGGAGGGAGAGTGTACGGGGAAGACCTTCTCACAGCCTACGCCGTAGGAAATACGACGGACGGTGATGGTCTCGTTGATGCCGCCGTGCTTCTTGGCAATGATGGTGCCTTCAAAAGCCTGGTTGCGCTCACGGCTGCCTTCCTTTACACGAACGGTGATGCGGACGGTGTCGCCGACATTCAGTTCGGGCAGTTCGGGCTTCATGTACTGTTCGCTGAGAACTTTGATCAGATCCATAGTCTAATCCTTCCTTTACTTAAGGCGTTCGTGCCGGAGGACTCCCTTTGGGTCTCGGCAGAGGACCGCTTGATAGCTCGTACCATATCTGCACAAGCCATAGTATATTATCACACAAAGTCTTGTATTGCAAGCACTTTTTAGCGGAAAACTCCCATATTTTCGTCAAACACCTCAAGCCTGCGGAATTTTGCAAAATCGGGTGCTATATCGGGGCAAAGCTGTCTTGTTGCCTCGGCAAGCAGCTCAGGGTTGAGTGTCGGCTCTTGGGCAGAGATAATGGCATTGAGCCGTACATCGCTGCCGTCAGCCGCAAACGATATCTCCTTGATTGCGGGTGTTATATCGCTCTCACCCATGCCGCGCTTGGTCTTTTTGGTGATGACGATGCTATCCTGTGCGTAAAAATCGCTGAGCTTTGCCGCCATTTCCTCGGAGCTGCGCTCGTCATACTCAAAAACGCCGGATATCTTGAGCCATTTTAGCTCCTTGACCTTGCGCTCGGAGGAATACACCTTGATTGCCTCGATGCCCTCGGGAAGCTGCTTTGACAGCGCATCGAGTATATCCTGCGGCTGCCTGTCCTCAAGGAGCTTAAAGTCCATTATCTCACAAATGCTCTCGGCACCGACCGACAGCGGAAGCGCAATGGATATCTGCGGGTGCGGGTTAAAGCCCTCGGAATATTTTAAACGGCACTCGGCACGCAGAAAAGCTCTCGTGAGCGTGCGCATGAGGTCAAGATGCGAGATATAAACAGCTCTGCCGGTCTTGGAAAACAAAAGTCTGTACTTATCCATCGCAGCGTCCTCCCTTCAAAAGCTTTGCGGCACCGCAGGCCGAGCACTGCTTGCGGCAGTCGGGCGAAAGCTCGGAGCGATAGCACTGCTCCTTTTCGTGCCACAAATGCTCTTTACGCACGCCGACATCAACAACATCCCACGGCATGACCTCGTCCTTGCAGCGCTCACGGTGCGCATAGAAGGTCGGGTCAACGCCGGCGTCGTCAAATGCCTGCATCCAGCGGTCAAACGAGAAATAATCGGTCCATGCTTCAAGCCTGCCGCCGCTGCGCCAAACATTTTCGATTACCTTGCCCATGCGGCGGTCACCTCGGGAGAGGGTCGCCTCGATATAACTTGTCTGCGGGTCGTGCCAGTTGTAGACCACATTCTTGGCTTTTATATTCTCACGCAGGAGGTTGACCTTGGCGATATACTCGTCCATCGTGTTCTGCTTTTCCCACTGGAACGGACTGTGCGGCTTCGGCACGAAGCAGGAGGTCGACACGGTTATGCGCACTCCCCTGTTTTTGTTCTTGGCATAAAGCCGCCATGTGTGCAGAACTTGATTTGCAAGCTCTGCTATGCCGAGAATATCTTCCTCGGTCTCGGTAGGAAGGCCGAGCATGAAGTAGAGCTTTACATTGTTCCAGCCGCCCTCAAACGCCAGACGGCAGGTGTTTAGAAGATCCTCCTCCGTGACATTCTTGTTTATCGCATCACGCAGGCGCTGACTTCCGGCCTCTGGTGCAAAGGTGAGGCCGCTCTTGCGGGTCTTTTGCAGCTTATGCATTATCTCGATGGAAAAGTTATCGGCTCTAAGTGACGGCAGAGACAGACCTATGCTGCGAGGCTCGCAGTATTCAAGCAGGCCGTCACAGATGCACGAAAGATGCCGGTAGTCGCTTGAGCTTAGCGACAGCAGCGTGATATCCTGACAGCCGGTGTTTTTTAGAAGCGCCTTGCCCTGCTCGATAAGAAGCTCCGGGCTTTTTGCTCTAATGGGTCTGTAAACATGACCTGCCTGACAGAAACGGCAGCCACGCACGCAGCCGCGGAAAAGCTCAAGATTGACTCGGTCGTGGATGACCTCGGTCGATGGAACAACGGGATGAAGCGGAAAATGCACCTTGTCAAGGTCGGCTATAATGCGCTTCGTGACACGCTCGGGCGCACCGTCGGCGACTTCGATGTGATTTATCGTATTATCATCGTTATAAACGGGCGTATAGAAGCTCGGGACATAAATGCCGTCGATGTTGCAGGCTTTTTTAAGAAACTCCGCCTTGCTCCAGCCGTTTTGCTTCGCATCATGGATGAGCGCCAAAAGCTCGTTATTCATCTCCTCGCCCTCACCGAGAAGGAAAATGTCCACGAAATCCGCCATGGGCTCGGGGTTCAGTGCTGCCGTGCCGCCGATGAGCACAAGCGGCAGAAGCTCAGTTCTTTCGGCACTGTGGATAGGCAGTCCCGCCATGTCCATCATGTCAAGCACCGTGGTGTAAGCCATCTCGTAGCCGACTGAGAACGCCAGCACATCGTGCTCGGAAATGGGGTCGCCGCTTTCAAGCGCATAGAGCTTGACATCGGACTTTCTCATCTCTTCGTACATGTCGCCCCATGGCGCATACACACGCTCGCACCAGACATACGGCAGCTCGTTCATCGTTGAGTAGAGTATGCCCATGCCGAGGTTCGACATGCCTATCTCGTAGGTGTCGGGAAAGCAGAACGCCACCCTGACATCGACCTCGTCCTTGTTTTTTATTATCTGATTATATTCGCCGCCGGTGTAGCGTGCAGGCTTCTGCACTCTCGGCAGTATGCGCTCAAGTTTTTTATCCATGTTAAATCTCCAGACAGTTTTCTTTGTAATTTTACAACATTGCACCGTTTTTTACAATACCCGTTTGCGCCGTTAATACCCACACTCCGGCGATAAGCAGCGCCGCACCGAACGAGTGGCGTATGAAATACGCTCCCGCAAACAGCAGCGCCGCACCCGTGAGCATTCCGGAAATCTCAAGCAGCGTCTGTGCAAATACGGTTCCGCCGAAGAATCGGGCAATGCACTCAAGTGCCCGTCCGCCGTCAAGCGGCAAGGCAGGCAGTAAGTTGTACACCGACAAAACAAGGCTGAAGCCTGCTGTTTTTATAAGCAGCAGGTTTTGGCTCAGGTTGCCTAGGTATGATGCGGCATAAGCAAGAGCAAAGCCCGCCGCAGGGCCGGCGCATAAACAAATGACACTTTCCAAAGTACCGCCTGCACCGGAGCAATTTATGCAAAGTCCGCTAACACTGACCTTGAGACCATGCACCCTGCCGCCGCATAATTCAATTGCCGCAATGTGGCCAAACTCGTGGATTAAAACGGCAAGCAGCAGCGCCGCAAGGCTCGTCATGCCCCCGAAAAAGTAAATGACCGAGAGCAAAAGTATTGCTCCGGCGCTGATATCTACCCTTTTCATATGTAAAACTCGGGATTGAGGTAGGTTTGACCTTTCATAAGTTCAAAATGCAGGTGCGGTCCGGTGGCAGCTCCCGTCTCGCCGACAAGGGCTATCGCCTCTCCCCTTTTGACTTTGCCGCTGCCTTTCAAATGCTTGCTGCAATGGGCGTAAAGCGTGCGGTAGCCGTCGTCGTGGTCTATGATGACATACTTGCCGTAGCTGTCATTTTCGCCGATGGCGTATATCGTGCCGTCGGCAAAGGCGCACACCTTTTCACCGGTGTTTGCCGCAAAGTCCGTGCCGTAGTGGTACTTGACCTCGTTTTGAATGGGGTGCTCACGGTAACCGAAGCCCGAGGAGGTTACACCTTTTACCGGGCTTGTATACTTAAACGGCAGCGCAGAATAATCATATGACACATTTGACGGCACGGCGTAGTTAGAAAACGCCTTTTGTGCTGCGTAAAATGCTGCTACCTTGGGCGGCGTTGTGGGCTTCGGCGTGGGCGTAGGGGTAGGCGTTGGAGTTGGAGTTGGGGTCGGGCTCGGGGTCGGAGCAGGTGCGGCGGTCGGTGTGGGGGTTGCGGCAACAACTGCACTCGCAGGCTTGGGCTTGAAGTCCTTTGTGAAATCAAAGGCGTTTATAATATCCTCCTTTGTAAGCTCCGATCCCAGTGCGATTATCGCCTGCGTCTGCTCATCCTCCATGCGCAGCACATTGGTAATTCCGTCCCGTATCTCGTCCGAGAGTGACGGAAGCAGCATTTTTATCGCCGTCAGCGCTATGAATATGCCCGCCGATATGTATAGCTTAATATCCTTCATGGCTTGTCACCTCAACTAATTATATTCGGTCAAGGCTGACAAATTCGCAAATAATTCTTGACAATGTCACATTGTCTTATTATAATAATAAAGCTGATTTCGGGGTGTAGCGCAGTTGGTAGCGCGCTTGGTTCGGGACCAAGAGGCCGGGAGTTCAAGTCTCCCCACTCCGACCAAAAATAAGGTTGATAGTTTTGATACGAGAGTATCTGAAACTATCAACCTTTTTCTTTTTGCAAAAATGCTTGCGGCACAAGGCTTTTCGGCAAAGCGACACTTTGGAATAGTTTCATTGTGGGCTTTATGCAGGTGTTTTGCTCCCCTCCAACTATCCATTCTGTGCCAAAGGCAAAGCCCTCTCCGACACAAAAGTGCCGAAAAAGACTTGAAATCAAGGGCTTCCGAGGTCAACTGCTGACTTTGGAAGCCCTTTTTCTGTTTATTCGATTGTGGGATTCCAGCGTTCAGACGCTCGGCAGCGATGTGGCACAGGAGTCTTGCGGTGTACGGATTTTGGAATAATACCGACGCCGGGGATATCTGTTTGCTATGTATCGGCTTGCGAGTATCTTGTTTATGCGCGCTTACGCTTCCTTTGCTATTACTTCGGGGCCGATGCCAGTGGCGACGACCTTGTCAAAGATCTCGCCGCACTTTTTCTTGCCGAGCAGTTTTATGGGGTACTTGAGCAACTGAGGCGCAAGCTACTTGATAACGGCGGCGGTATCGGGATTGTCAAGCAGCTCCTTGACGGTAAGCTTTCTGAAATCCATGGCAATACTCCTTTTCGTTATTGCGGGGAGTTGCCCTGAGGATGCTTACATTATAGCCTCCATCCCGCAAAACGGCAAGAGATTGACAGACAGGCTTTCATTTAAGCGTACTGTTGGGTACGTCGAGCACAATGTCGGACATAGGGAAGGACGCGCAGGGATGGATGTAGCCAAACTCGATATCGGCTCTGCGGCGGCCGTCGGTCTTTTCCGGAACAAAGACCTTACCCGAGATGAGCTTTGAGCGGCACCATGAGCACTCGCCGCTGCGGCAGCGGGAGGGAGCGACGATGCCCGCACGCTCGATGGAGGTCAGCAGCGGCTCATCGGCGGAGGCGGTGATGTCGTATTCCCTGCCGCACTGAATGACCTTAAGGTTGAAGGTCTTGCCGCGGATATCCTCCGGGTAGCCGGGCTGATTCCACGGGTCCTTTATCATGCCGAACAGCTCACGGCGCACGAACTTGCGGCGCAGGCCGAGCTTTGCGATCTCGCCATCGAGGAAGTTGTACATCGCCTGCGGACCGCACATGAAGACGCTGTACTCCTCGCCACCGTACTTTTTGATAAGCTCGGCGGTGATGAAGCCGTGCTCATAGCCGGGCTTCTCCTCATCGGACAGAACATGCACGACGTGTACCTTGTCGCAGGCGGCACAGACCTCGTCAAGCTCTTTCTTGTAGACAATGCCGTCCTCCGTGCGTGAGCCGAAAAGTATCGTCAGGTCGAAGTCCTCAAAGCCGTCGCGGATGGCGTATGCCATGCCCATGAACGGAGTGATGCCGGAACCGCCCGCGAGTGCTACGACCTTCTTCGCGTCGCGCAGGCGCTCATAGTAGAGGTGACCCTGCGGCCCGGAGATAGTGACGTGCTGCCCGACGACCCAGTGATCCTGAATGTACGGGCTGACAAAGCCGGCGTCATCGCGCTTGACGGTAATGTTGTATTCGCCTCGTTTTGTCCACGCCGGGGACGAGCAGAGCGAATATGAGCGCGTGGTCACGGTGCCGCCTATGGGGACGCATACGCTGATGTACTGCCCGGCTCTGAACGGGGCGAGGGCGGAGCCATCCTCAGTCTTGAGGACGATCGTCTTTGCGTCGGCACCGTTCCGGCGTATCTCGGCCACGATGACCTCCTGCTTCTCCGGGTGGCGCTGCTTTGCCTTTTCGTTGGTGGTGAGAGTTTTCGGCAGCGGAGCGGAGGAGGCCGCCTGTATCGCCTTTTCGCGCACCTTGGGCATGTTCTTGAACCTGAGCATATCAAGCGCGCCGATCATGCCTACCTTGTAATTGAGCTTATCTGCCATCTTCTCAAGCCTCCTCTTCTTTCATTTCTGCGAGAGTCTTTTTTGCGAGCGTATCTCCGCTGAATATCGCGGAGTTGTAGCCGTCGCCGCGGATGCTTGCCGCACCGACAAACTTCAGTCCTTTTACCGGAAACTCTGTACCCATCATCATCATTCGCGGCATCATGTTGTCCCAGTCCTTCAGCTCGAAACCGTAGGCCGCGCCCTGAGGAACGTTGACATAGTTGCACATCGTCCACGGCGTCGCGATCTCAAGCTCCTCAATGTACGGGGTGACGGTAACGCCATAGCGCTCCTCGAAAAGCTTTATCAGCTTCTCGGCAAAGGCGGTCTTCGTCTCTACGTAAACATCCGGATCTACATTTGCCCAGTCATCATCCATGAAGGTGCTTGTGAGGGAGACAACGCAGGTACCCTCCGGTGAGAAGCCGGGGTTCACAACGTTGTAGCACACCATGACCTGGTTGCAGTTTGTCGCGATGTTTTTTCCGGATTCGTACTCCTTGGCCGTGTCGGCAGAGGTTGGGAGGAAGACGGTGTAATCGCGGATTCCGAGTTCCTCGGCGCTCCTGTCAAGCCCCATGTATACGACGAACATTCTCGCCGAATAGGTGCGGGCATTGCCAAGCTTCACCATGCGCTCCGGTACGACCTCTGGCGGGCACATCGTGGCGTACACCATGTTCTGGTTCATGTTGCAGAGAATGTGTTTTGTCTCGACCTCGCCGCAGGTAGTCTTAACGCCGCGGACGGTCTTGCTCTCATCGAAGAGTATCTCGGTCGCGGTGCAGTTCATCCACACCTCGCCGCCCATGCTGCGGAAGCATTCGAGCAGCCCTGTCGTCAGCTCGTTGCTGGTCTTGTCGGGTATCCACGCGCCGTGGTTTACGTACAGCCAGAGCATGTTGACGTACTGGAGGAAGGACAGATGGTCGGCGTCGACGCCGAGATAGCCCCAGTAGGTGTTCATTATATCCTGCGCGAGCTTCGGCATCTTCATCGCCCTGAACACACGGTTGACCGTGTAGCTGCCCAGCCGCAGGAAGTTGGGGAAGTGCTCCTGCATATACTTCGGGTCTGTCTTGCCCGCGACGCTCAGAGAGTAGTCGCCGGCGGCGTGAAACTCCGTGCCGAGGTCGAACAGATCCTGTATGGATTTGCGGCAGCCGGGCACAAGACGCTCCATCTCATTGACAAACTCCTTTACCGTGCATGGGAGGGTCGCATCGATATGCGTCCTGCCGTCGGAGGCGGTGGTGATAACGCGGAAGTTATCCGGAACCATGTGCCACGGAATGTCAAGGCCGAACTCATCACAGATCCTGCGGCAGCCGCCGGGGTTTTCCTTTGTGCCCCATTCGCAGATCTCGTGCAGCGCCGTTTCAAATTCAAAACGGCCTCTACGGAAGCTTGAGGCGCAGCCGCCGGGCATATTGTGGCGCTCGATAAGCAGGGTCTTTTTTCCACCATTTGCCATGCGGCAGGCTGCGGCAAGACCTCCGTTTCCGGCGCCGATCACAACGGCATCATATTTTGGCATCAGTATCTCCTCCTTGATTTGTGGTAATACCACGTGTTTGTACTGTGCATTTTATAACAATCACCGGCAAAAGGTCAATGCTGTTGCCGCATTTTCAGCGGAATAGTCAGCATTACGCTTGACTTTTAAGCATCTTGCAGGTAAAATTTTAAACGTGGAATTTGGTATGACCACAGGCAATCCGCGTTTGGGAGGCAAATATGGGGTTCAATAAAATAGTAGCGGTGTCCATGACGGAGCTGTTCGTGCAGCAGAT
>ULTJ01062758.1_pt1 | contig 29176 bp, 22 predicted proteins | sample 1957491 | NCBI WGS metagenome assembly ULTJ01 (sample SAMEA4835731, study PRJEB28245) | human gut metagenome | biome: gut microbiome; material: fecal sample | place: Denmark | collected 2008 | reverse complement strand
ACTACCAATTCAATTTTGATGTTAATGTAGGTAGTTCTACTATCAATATAACATTTACAGACCGAACAGAACAGGTTACATCTACAATTGATGTTTCAGATGGAACGATGCGTACTGACCCTCCTTTCTTTATTCTTCATGGATTTACCAGTAATGAAATGTTGGACATCAAAGAAGGGAAAACAGCAGATTACCCCATTTCAGTATACCTGAATGCACGTGCCGGTATCGAAGAATGTATATTAAGTACATCATCCGCTTCTCTCATCTCACAAGGATGGCCAGCAGAAATTGATTTGGCAAATTTAACCACAGATAAGCTACAACTATTACAATCATTTGGGTTGCAAATGAAAGGACTTGGAGCAAATAAAGATAAGATTGCAACCATTGATTTTACCAATATCATCCCTCATTTGGAATATGATAATGGAACCCCCAGTATTTTTAAGCTTATAGCAAAAGACAAATTGAAGAAAGTAAATGATTCAGATGTAATATTAAAAGTGAACAGCCTCAGTAACCAATTCGCAGTAGCTACTCCGGGAACTCTTAAAAAAGGAGCCACCTCCATAGATTTGCAAGTTACTTTAGACGGAGATCCTAAGACTATCAAAGCCAGCTATATAATGTATGGCGCTTCCCAGGATTTAGAATGTGGAGTCATTTCCACCGAAGGTATTACACATCAAATTCGTATCACATTTCCTGTAGCGCTAACATCATCTACACAAATGACAGTTACCTGCGGAAGAAAAAAACAAACATTTACTATATCTGTAAATTAATAGAGTCACCATTCATATGAAAAAGTTAATATATATATCCGCACTCCTTTTGGTATGCATATTTACATTAGTTTCCTGTGAACGCGAACAGTTTTCTGAGAAAGACAACAGTAAAACTGAAACTGTAGCAGAAGGTCAGCTTAATTTATCTTCTTTAAAGCTGACTGTAGACGTCAATGCTAATACCCGGTCAGTAAACACAAAAGATTATATTATCCGCATTTATAATCGTGATAACGCCAACAAACTTGTACAAGAGTGGAAATATAGTGAAATGCCAGAGATATTTTCATTGAAAGTCGGTAATTATACTGCCGCAGCCTTTTCACATGATGTACTTCCGGCTGAGTTTGAAAATCCATACTATTACGGAAAGGAAGATTTTGAGATTACAGAAAACCAGATTACAAATATCAATACTCTGCAATGTGTATTACGCAGTATCATGGTGACTGTAGAATATGACGAAAAATTGTCCGCACTTTTAGGTGACGATGTAAAAGCCAACGTAACATCGGGTGAAGGTTCACTCGATTTTGTAAAAGATGAAAAGCGTGCAGGCTACTACCAAGCAATCAGTGAGAATGCCAATATGCTCACTACACGATTAACCGGAACGATAGAGGGTGAGAATGTAGATATATCCAAAGGTTTTCCACAAATAAAAGCCGGTTCGCACAAGATTATTAAATACACATTAAAAGACATCGATGAGAATGGTAATACTGAAGGTGGTAATGCCAATATCAGTATTCGTATCGATGTTACCTGTACAACCATTGAGCAAGATATTATAGTCGATCCTGATGAGGATGTAATTCCTGACGAGCCTGATACACCAGACGAACCCGATGACCCTACCGGCCAACAGCCTACTATCAAGGGGGACGGATTTAATATATCTAAAGCGATTGTATTACCCGGAACGACCAATGTCAATAATCCATATCCGGTTGTAGTAAATATTGCCGCCAGCAATGGAATCGCCAATTTGAAGGTAACCATCGATTCTGATGTATTGGACGAAGAGGCATTGGCAGATGTTAATTTAAAAAAGAATTTCGATTTGGCCTATCCTGAAGAACTAACAGAAGCTTTAACCGGTTTGGGTTTTCCTGTAGGTGAAAATGTTATAGGTAAAACAGAATTGATATTCAGTATTACCCAATTTACCGGACTACTGACTATGCTAAATCCTGGTACACATAACTTTGTTATTACTGTTGTGGATACCCAAAATAATAAAACGACTGAAACATTAACACTTATTTGGAGTAATTGATATCCATGAAACGAAATATATACCACATATTAGCTTTGTTACTTTTCGTTTTCATAGCTATCAGTTGCAGGGAAGACGAATTGAATGAAAATGGTTTACTCAGATTAAATATCGGAATAAAAGACAAAGTAACTACCGTTACTCGCAGTTTATCTGACGAGACTCTGAAAACCCTTAAAGAGAATTGTAAAATTCGTATATATAGCGGTAAGGGACTAGTACGCAAATATAACGGAATAGGAGAAATGCCTGAAGAATTGCAACTCGCCACAGGTGATTACAGTATAAAAGTAACTTCAGGTGATTCTGTTGCAGCTGCTTTTGATAAAATATTCTATCGTGGAGAAGAAACGTTCAATATCATAGCCAGACAAACTACTTCGGTAGATGTGGAATGTCATATTGCCAATACTTTGGTAAAAGTTGAATTCGGGAAGAGTCTTACCCAAGCATTCCAAAGTTACGAAGTACAAATAGCTTCAACGGAAGGTAGTCTCACATTCACCTCTGACAATGAAGAGGCTATAGGTTACTATATGATGCCTATAGACAATAATCAGTTGACATGGACGTTCAAAGCAACCACCCTCAGCGGTAATAACTATACCCGTTCAAACACACTGGACGTCTTACCCACCACACGTTATGATTTAATTTTCGGATACGAAGAAAATGGCGATAGCTATATTGATGGTGGAGCTTCACTCACGTTAGATATAAACACGGAACCGTTGGAAACAACGACTGTTGAAGTTCCTGTTTATAGACGCCCCAGTATTAGTGGAGATGGTTTTACATTAGAAGATGAACAGTTTATAGAATTGAATAAAGGAACAGCCAAAGCATTCTGGATAGCAACCTCCTCCATACTAACCAAGGCATTGATAACCTGCGATCAATTCAAGAGCATAGGGTTACCTGTCAATTCTTTTGACATTGTATCAATGAGTAAGGAAGACAAGGAACTCTTTGCAACTAATTACGGAGTTACCATTAATTCTAAATACAATGTAAATACAGGACAAGGAAATGCAAAAATAGCATTTTCGGATATATTTATGGCAAAAATGTCACAAACCGAAGGAGTCTATGATATTTATATCAACGCTACCGATGACAACAAATTACAACGTACCTCTTTACTTCGTTTCATTGTATCGGATGCAACAGTAGTTACTACCAACGTAGTAGAAGCAGATGTTTGGGCTACAAAATCTACTTTACGTGCCACATTAGCAAAAGAAACCACAGAAGCGCTTGCATTCAAATACCGCATTAAAGGCACGACAAACGAGTTAACCGTTCCTGCTCAAAGAGTAAGTGATTCCAAACTGCTTTATGCCAATATTACAGGATTAGCTCCCGGAACTACTTATGAATATTGGGCAATAGCAGGTTCCGCTGCTTCAACAATTGTCAGCCAGTTTACGACTGAACCCACCACACAATTAGCAAACTCAAATTTTGAATATTGGACCGATGGTACCCCTATGCTTATTTACGGCTCCGGTCAATCCATGTGGTGGGATAGCGGCAACCACGGTTCATCAAGTGCCAATATAAATATCACGACTTACAGTGAAGAATATAAGCATAGTGGTAATTTCTCTGCCAAATTAGAATCCAAGAAAGCCGGCCTGATGGGTGTATATCAATTCGCGGCAGGTAATCTCTTCGCCGGTAAATACGTAAAAACAGAGATGGATGGTGTCAGAGGTAATGGAACATTGGGTTGGGGACGTCCTTTCACTTCCCGTCCCGTAGCTTTAAAAGGCTATATCCGTTATATACCTAATACCGTCAATATGACAAATAACTGTAGTTATATCAGTGAAGGTGATATGGATAAAGGACAAATATATATAGCATTAGGAAACTGGGTTGGAGAATCAGCCAACGGAGAGACGTGGCCTGTTATCATTAAGACTAATTTCAAAAACGGTAATAATGCAAAACTTTTTGATCCGAATGATACCAACATCATTGCTTATGGTGAAAAGACTTGGGATGCCGCTACTGAGGGCGATAATATGATTGAATTCAGGATACCTATTGAATACCGTAGTACAGACACTAAACCTACCAGTATTATATTAGTGGCATCCTCCAGTAAATATGGAGATTATTTTACCGGTGGTATAGGCAGTACCATGTGGCTTGATGATCTTGAGTTAGTATATGAATAACCGGGTATTCGCGTGAAAAGAATTATATATATATGTATCTTGCTGTTTGTGTTCCCTTTTACGAAAGTGCAGGCACAAGATTTTAAACGAGCCATTGAGTTGAAAACCTTTGTTCCCAAAGGACAATGGATTGTAGGGAATTCCATCTCCTATTCAGAACATAATGAGAGTAATTATAATTTTCTCATTATAGAAGGTATTAATTCAGACGGATATACCTTCAAAGTAAGCCCGATGCTCTGTTATGCATTTAAAGATAATCTGGCAGCAGGAGGACGTTTCAGTTATGGACGTACATTGACCAAACTGAGTGGAGTAAGTATCAATGTGGACGAAGATAACCAATTCAATCTGGATGACATGTATCAACTGAAACATTCATACGCTGCCATGGCAATGATGCGTAGCTACATCAGCTTGGGAAACAGTAAACGTTTCGGGTTATACTGCGACATACAAATGCAGATGGGTGGCAGTCAGTCTAAAGTAGTCAATGGTTCGGGTGAAGATGTTACAGGAACCTTCGCTACCTCTACCGATATCAACATAGGAGTAGCCCCCGGAATGGTTGCTTTCATCAACAACTATACAGCAGTAGAGGTCAGTGTAGGTGTTTTGGGATTTGATTTCAGTAAGATCCGGCAAACTACCAATCAGGTATATGTGGGCGAACGTTCTTTAAACTCTGCGAATTTTCGCATCAACCTATTTTCCATAGGTTTAGGCATTGCTTTTTATTTGTAAGAAAAATGAAGATACGAACGATATTAATATATATATTCTGCTCCATGGCCAGTTTCGGTTTTGCACAGAGTCAATTGAGCGATACACTTCGCAATAAGGACGGACGTGACTCACTTATTCGTGACACGATACTGATACATGATACGGTTTATGTGCAAACACCAAAAGCTGTAACAAAACCAGAAGACATGATTCGTACTAAAGCTATTGGACGTTATGACCGTGGTATTATCAACTACCGTTTTATCCCCAAAGGTAAATGGATTGGTGGCGCAACAGCCTCTTATGTCGATTTTGATAGCGAAGACAGTCGTTTGCTGTTCTCTTTACTGAAAGACTTTGATTGTCATGCTCGAACAGTTTCCCTAAAACCGTTCATTGGTTATGCATTACGAGACAACATCGTTATCGGTGCCAAATTAGGCTATAACCATACTATTGCCCAGTTAGATAACTTGGCTCTAAACATGGATGATCTCGATTTTTCCCTGAAAGACATACGTTATACGGAAGATACTTATAGTATCGGTTTGTTTCACCGTTCCTATGTGGGCCTAGATGCCGGCAGACGTTTCGGCTTGTTCAATGAAACAACTCTTTCATTCAATACAGGCACTACTCGCTTCTCTCGTGGAAAAGAAAATGGGGAGACAGATGCTACGGAAGCTGAAAACACATTCAAAAGTACTGAAACAACTTTGTATGAACTTCATATAGGCATCAATCCGGGAATTGCTGTATTTATTATGCAAAATGTATCGGCAGAAATGTCTTTTGGAGTAATCGGCTTTAAATATAACAGCGAAACACAAAAAAATAATTTGGGAGAAACCGGTAAGCGTCGTAATAGCGGTGCCAACTTCAAGATTAATTTGTTCAATATCAATATAGGTATCACCCTTTGTTTGTAACATGGAAGTATGGATAAAAAAGTGTATATGCAAGTCCGTTTAGGATGTTTTTTGATTATGGCTGCTTTGTTTAGCGCCTGCATCGAGAATGATGTACCCTATCCGTACATCAAATTGTTTGTTACTGCGGCCGAATTGGACGGACAGATAGGAAGTGCTGTCATATCGAATGATGACCGGACAGTAACTATCAATTTGGAAGATACCGTTAATATGAAAAAGGTACACGTCAAAAGTATCACAGTAACCGAAGGAGGACGTTGCAGCCTACCCAACGATACAATTATAGACCTTAGCAATCCTTACCCAATGACACTTTCATTATATCAGGATTATCAATGGACTTTGAAAGCCAATCAAACCATAGAACGTCGCTTTACTGTAGAAAATCAGGTAGGTACTGCCGTCTTCAATGAGACAGAACATTTTGCTTCAGTTAACATCAGTACCAAAAGCAATTTAAAGACAATCAAACTTACTGACCTTAAGTTGGGACCTACCGGTTCCACCGTCAATATGAGTAATGGCATTCCCTATCTGGAATGGGAACAGCACGGTAATTATGCCAAAGCCAATGTAGTGGTAAACTTCCGTGATTTCATCGTGATGGAAGAATGGACACTCTACGTATTCCAGGTAGAGACTAATGTAGTCACCAAGTCGGCAGATGGTTGGGTAAATGTAGCCTGGCTCTATGGTGAAGGGCAGGAAGGAACCGACAACGGTTTCGAACTGAAAGAGAAAGGTTCCGATGAATGGCAAAAAGTAGACATCTCATATATCACCGTTAATGGTGGTAGCTTCACGGCGTGCGTTCCACATCTGAAAGCAAGTACCACATATACATGCCGTGCCTACTCAGGTGAAGACAAAGGTGAGGAAATTGAATTTACTACCGGTACAGCAATCGAATTACCTAACGGTTCGTTCGATGAATGGCATAAGTCAGGTAAAGTATGGAATCCTTGGGCAGAAGACAGCACACCAATCTGGGATAGTGGAAATGACGGTGCTACTACTTTAGGAGAAAGTATTACCATACCTACAAGCGACACATGGAGTGGCGCGCCAACAGGCGGACAAGCAGCACAATTAAGTTCTAAATTCGTAGGCTTAGGCAGTGTAGGTAAGTTCGCTGCCGGAAACTTGTTTATAGGTGAATACATACGTACAGACGGCACAAATGGTATTTTAGGTTTCGGCAAAAAATTTACAGCCCGTCCTACTAAACTTAAAGGTTATTACAAATATACCACGGCTCCCATCACTTATCTACCGTCAAAATCGAATACAATCGACTATAACCGTTTTCTTCCTTACCAAAATAAACCGGATACCTGCTCAATATACATAGCGTTGGGTGATTGGGAAAATCCTGTAGAAATCAGAACCAACCCTAAAGATCGTAAGTTGTTTGACAAAAATGATCCGCATGTCATTGCTTATGCAGAGTTCAACAGTGGTACAACAGTCAGCAGCTATACTCCGTTAGAGTTGAACTTGAAATATAACTCCACCAGTCGTATCCCCACCTACCTTATTGTGGTATGTTCAGCCAGCAAGTATGGTGATTATTTCACGGGAGCAGCAGGAGCTACATTGACCATAGATGAATTTAGTTTAGAATATGATTATTAAAAGTATGAAAGTTTCACGTCATATATTGACTATTTTCGTTGTGCTGACGGCACTCACTGCTTGTCAGACAGAAGACTCTTCTTCTATTATAGGTCAAAGGAAAGGAAGAGTTGTTTTAGGAGGTATAGACATAGAAATAGAGGCGGCAACCCGCGCATATTCTATTCCTACACCAAGTATCAATGATATAATAATTGAAATTATCGATCCTGATAACTTTGTGATTGAAAGCGGGCACATAGACCATTACGCCAACGGTATTGACCTTTTTGTCGCTACTTACACTCTCCGTGCGTACTACGGAAACAAGCAACAAATGGGGAATAGTCCGTATTTTGAAGGAACAGCAACCTTTTCTATCCGTGAAGGAGAAACAACTAAACTAGGAACTGTTATCACAACTTTGGCAAATGCCATCATAATACCCAACATACCGACAGATATTATTGACCATTTTACCGGTGTACCTAAATTCTATGTTTCAAATGACGAACAAAAAGAGGAGATCACAAACGGACAATCTTTATATGTATTACCCGGGAAATATACATTAATGCTGGAAGGGAAAAACAAAGCAGGAGTTGAAGTTAAAAAAACAATTACTGAATTGGATGCTATAGCACAAAAGATATATAACATCAATTGTAATTTGACCTTACCGACATTGGTATTGCCAGAGCAGCAGGCAGGGGCATGGGCTAAACGGCTGTATATAACTCCTGCTATAGCAATGGATAAAACCGGACAAATTGAAATTCCTAAAGGTGTTATATATGAAGCTGTTCACATAAATGATGATTGGAATGATCCATTTATATCCGAAATAGATACTAACAATAATATTGTAATAAAAGGACTTAGTGCTAATACGCAATATAAAGTGAGGGCTAGGCTATTAGATGTTACCACCAGTAACATAGAAATAATAGAGACAGAAAATGAAGAATCGAATATTCCTAATAAAAATTTAAACGATTATTGTATTACAGCCGGAAAAGATGGAAAATACAATGACCGAGGAGCCGTTTATCAATTTTGGGCAAGTAATAGCAGTTCATGGTGGTCTACTAACAATGAAACGACTTGTCCTGATTGCGGTCTATATAACCGCAGTCATTCTTCACGGTCAGGTACACGACCAACTACTGTCGACTCTAGGAATGCTGCACAAATTATGACAATCGGATATGGTAAAAATGGTGCAATAAGTATTCCTGATGCACCGAAATATAAAGCTATAGGATTTCTCAATATTAATAAACATGAATTTCGGTTCAGACCTAGTAAATTACGTTTCTTTTATAAATATATACCATATAATGATGATGAGCCAGAAATAAGTATAAAAATATATGACAATAATAGTCAATCCATAGGTGAAGGAAAACTAGAAGCACCGTATCAGACATCATATACAGAGACATTTCTAACTATTGAATATAATCAAACCCAAACAAAAGCAGCTTATATAGAAATAAAATTCATGTCTGGATCAAAACATACAGACGTCTATAAAAGAGATGGAGCTGATAAAGATGATGCAATGCCAGCTTTTATAGGTAGTCAACTTTTTATTGATGATATTGAACTTATTTATGAATAACCCATACAATCATATAGCAATGAAAAAATATTTATCCTTCATCGTATTATCTTTTCTTTTGGTGGCATGTAACAATAGTGATGCTCCTGAAGTAACAGAGTATGGATATATTAATCTCAATATAGATACTAATTCTGAAATATCCGTAACGGCAACTCGTGCAGAAACGATATATCCGGAAGCAGATGACTCCTACTTGATAACAATTAAAAGTGGGGATATTATAAATCTGAACAAAAAAACCTATGGACTGATTAAATCAACTCCTCTACGATTTATAGAAGGTACCTATACCATTATAGCAGAAAGCTGTATAAGTGATGATGCAGAAGCAGCGAATGACCATTGGGGGAAAGCCCGCTATTACGGAGTTCAAGACGTTAATGTTGTTGTTTCACAAACAACAGATGTAAACATCGTATGTAAAATGCAGAATGCAAAAGTGAATGTACAGTACGATGAAACATTCAAAAACATTTTTGGTAAAGACCCTGAAAATCCTTATAGTGTAACTATTTATAGGGAAGGGAAACAAAGTCGTAGTTTAGAATTTAAAGAGAATGCAACTTTTGATACTCAATCGGCATATTTCAATATATTGGAAGGTGCAAGTAATAAGCTTATCTATGTCGTTAGAGGTACTTACAACGGAAAAGCAGTGGAGAAAGAAGGAGAAATAAACTCTCTTGAATCTCAAAAATGGATAAAGTTAACTATTAAGGCCACTCAAACCGGTAAGATAGAGTTAGGAGTACAAGTAGACTCATCAGTCACTGAAGAAAATAATGATTTTGATGTAAATCCTTACGCATAACAATTTCCAGCATTGGAATTCAGAATTACAAATATCTCAAAGAGAAACCGCCGGATGCTCGACATCGCCTTTCTAATATTGAATATTTGTATATGTATACAAAAGAAATGAGATGTTTCGACTATGCTAAGCATGACAGAATGATATGCCTTTCAGAGTTTTTTAACCGGACGGACGAAATATCTGAAATTAAAATTTGGTATACCACTCTGCCCAAATGGTTTCAAAACAAGGCTTACCAGATGCTTTCTGCTTTCAAATCACCCGTTTCACTGACACACTCGTTTCCTTAAAAGCCCGAAATAGAGCGGAAACGTATGATTTAAAGCATAAATATACGGCGTTTTTATCGAATATCCACTAATTTTACGCTTCCCAAAGGAGGGATATTAACTTCCCACACGAGAGATATTAACTTCCCACGCGAGGGATATTAACTTCCAGCGCGAGGGATGTTAACTTCCCTCCCGGGAAAGTTGAACCTTTCTTTAGAAAACACACTTTTTCTTCCGGGAAGAGAGTGCTCTTGCATGAATAATCGACTGTTCCCCCTCTATTTGAGTTGTAAATATTTCTACATTCAGCTATTCATAAGGAAGATACGTATTTTTGTTCGCGTATTTTCGCTCATACCCGCCACGGGGTGGAAATACGCAATTCTCAGGATGCGGGAAATGCAAAGTGTCAAAACCGGACACAAGAAATCAGCTCTTGACAAGTTCCGACTCATTTACCCGGATTATGATACTATTCACTTAACCTTCTCAGTGTAACTACCACCACTTCACTCGGTGCAAACAAACGAACATTCTTATTGGAAGTACCGATACCGTTAGTAATAATAATCGGCGTACCTTTTGAATTATATTTCAGTCCCGTAAGGAAACGCTGTCCGTAATGGGAAGGAATGATAGGGGCATAAAGGCCGAATAAAGTGACTTGTCCGCCATGCGTATGCCCGGCAAGTACAAGGTCTGTATTGGTAATGGGAACATCTTCGGCATAATCGGGAGTATGCGTCAACAGGATAACAAAGTCATCAGGAGACAGAGGGAGTGTAGGCGACTCTCCATTCTGCTCAAGATTAAACGGATCGCGGACACCGGCTATCAGAATTCGCGCGCCATCCCGCCTCAACGTATCTACTTTATGTTCCAACAGATGAATACCTTGGCGCTCCATTTCTTTCACGATATCTTCATAGCAAGCTTCATAGTCATTATTTCCCAAAACGGCGTATGTCCCCAAAGGTGTTTTTACCGCACCCAGAGCGGCGATAACAGCAGGTACATATTCGCATCCTTCATGCAAATCGCCACCGATGAGCAAGGCATCGGCATGCAGGTCATTGAGCAAGCGGGTTACGTCTTTCAGTCCTTTCTCTTTCAGCAGACTCCGGTAATGCAAATCGGAAACAAATGCCAGGCGGCAACCGTCAAAGGCGGCAGGAACATCGCGATGAGAAAACTCATACTCTTTGACGCGCTTCACATTCTTATAGCCGGAAGCGGAAGATGACGACACTTTAGCGGAATATTCACCGGAATGCGGCGAAGTGAAATTACGGGTAGATTGGCAAGAGGACAAAAGCCATACAGCCAACAGAGATAAACATAAGGATTTCTTCATCAGATATATATTAACTTCTTTATTATAAGTACAAACAAAGATAGACAAATTCAGTATCTTTGCGAACAGACTTCAGCAAATAAATAAAATCAACATGAAAGAGATAAAGCCTAATTCACTCCACGCCTGGATACTAGCAGCACGGCCCAAGACACTGACGGGAGCCATTATCCCTGTATCAATAGGTTCTTCTTTGGCATTTGCCGACGGGAGTTTTGAGATAACTTTAGCATTATTGTGCGCCTTGTTTGCCTGCGGCATGCAGATTGCAGCCAACTTTATCAATGACCTCTATGATTATCTGAAAGGTAGCGACCGGGAAGACCGGCTGGGACCGGAGCGTGCCTGCGCACAAGGTTGGATTACCCCCGGAGCCATGAAACGGGGAATAGGAAGCATGCTCATATTTTCCTGCCTGATGGGATGCGCGATACTCCACGAGTGCTGGGGACAGTTGCCCCATGGCGGATGGGAATTAATATTGCTGGGCGCACTCTGCGTTGTATTCGCTTTCTTATACACCACTATCCTCTCCTACCGGGGTTGGGGAGATTTGCTTGTCCTCGTTTTCTTCGGTTTCATACCCGTAGGAGGAACGTATTATGTTCAAGCCCATACCCTCACATCAGACGTATGGGTAGCTTCACTGATTTGCGGACTGGTAATAGATACCCTGTTGGTTGTAAACAATTACCGAGATAGGGAGCAAGACGCACTCAGTGGCAAGCGGACATTAATCGTACGCTTCGGAGAGGCTTTCGGAAGCTATCTATACCTAGGATTGGGCATAGTTGCCACGCTTCTTTGTCTATGGTTTGTCTTTAGCGGAAAGATGAATTCATTTACTTTTATAGTAGCGCCATACGTTTATCTTTATTTCCACATACTCACTTGGCGAAAAATGCTTAAGATAAGAAGCGGTAAAAAACTAAACAGCATATTGGGCGAGACATCGCGCAATATGCTGCTTTTTGGTCTGTTACTAACGGTAGTATTAGCGGTTAGCTGAGAGTTCTCACCGCTTTCCGTACATCTTTTCGTAGTATTTCTGATAATCACCGCTGGTCACTTCTTCCACCCAGTCCTGATTATTCAGATACCACTTGATAGTCTTGACGATGCCCACTTCAAACTTCGTTTCGGGATACCAGCCTAAAGCTTTGGTTATCTTTGCCGGGTCGATGGCATAGCGTTGGTCATGGCCGAGACGGTCTTTCACGAACGTAATCAAGTCTTCACTGATCCAGCTGATATCAATCTGCCCGTCAGTTCCTTTTACTTTCTTTTTCAGAACTTCGCGATACTTGGGTTCTTCTTCCATCAGACGACGGATAGTAGCAATCGTCAGCTTCACAATTTCCAGGTTGGTCTTTTCGTTATGGCCGCCTACGTTGTAAACTTCACCTTCCACACCCTGACGCACCACAAGGTCGATGGCTTTGCAATGGTCTTCCACATACAACCAGTCACGTACATTGCTGCCGTCACCATAAACGGGCAACTTCTTCCCTTCGAGGATATTCTTTATAATCAACGGAATCAGCTTTTCAGGAAAGTGATAAGGACCGTAGTTATTGGAACAACGGGTGATAGTTACCGGCATCTTATAGGTGTCGTGATAAGCCATCACTACCATATCGGCACTTGTCTTGGAAGCGCTGTACGGGCTATGGGGACAAAGCGGGGTTTGTTCCGTGAAGTATCCTTCGGCACCCAATGAGCCATACACTTCATCGGTAGATACCTGATGATAGCGAACGCCCTTGCGCCAAGTAGGATAACCGTATTCATCCTTTCCCGTCACCCATGCGCGACGAGCTGCATCAAGCAGGTTTTGAGTACCCAGGATATTGGTTTGCAGAAAAAGCTGCGGGTTTTCGATACTGCGGTCTACATGGCTCTCGGCAGCGAAATTCACCACATAATCAAATTTATATTTAGCGAAGAGTTCATCGGCAAGCGTACGGTCACAGATATCGCCTTTGACAAAAACGCAACGATCGTCATCTATATCTTTGGCGATGGTTCCCAAATTTCCCGCGTATGTCAAAGCATCCAATATCACCACTTTTATATCATCATGTTTCGCCAAGATATATTTAATATAGTTGGCTCCGATAAATCCGGCAGCGCCGGTTACGAGGTAGGTCTTCATATAATTAAGAATTATAAATTTAAAATTATCCGCTATCAACTATCAATTATCCGCTATCTATTATCAATTAATTAGCGGTGGGAATCGGCGAGTTCCATCAGGTACTTGCCATATTCGGTTTTACCGAGTTGCTCACCGAGACGGTAAAGTTGGTCGGCATCTATCCAACCCTTACGCCAAGCAATCTCTTCGATGCAGCTGACGCGGAAACCTTGGCGGTTCTGTATGGTAGCCACAAAGTTACTTGCTTCGAGCAGGCTGTCACAATTACCCGTATCGAGCCATGCAAAGCCACGACCGAAAAGTTCCACTTTCAGTGTACCTTCATTCAGATAAAGACGGTTGAGGTCGGTAATCTCGTATTCACCACGCGCCGAAGGTTTCAGGGCGGCGGCTTTAGCGGTTACTGTGGAGTCGTAGAAATAGAGACCGGGAACGGCATAATTACTTTTGGGTTGAGCCGGTTTCTCTTCAAGGGAAATGGCTTTGCCGTCGGCATCAAACTCCACTACGCCGTATGCGCGAGGGTCTTTTACGTAATAGCCGAAAATGCAGGCGCCTTTTTCAATGGATGCGGCACGCTTCAGCATGGCGGAAAAGCCTTGACCGTAGAACATGTTGTCGCCCAAGATAAGGCAACCCGGTTCACCATTCAGGAATTCTGCCCCCAGGACGAAAGCTTGCGCCAGACCGTTAGGGTTCTCCTGTATTTTGTAAGAGAAAGACATTCCGAGTTCTTCGCCCGTACCCAGCAATTCGCGGAACATAGGCAAATCGCGTGGGGTGGAGATAATCAACACTTCACGTATTCCAGCCAACATCAATGTGGAAAGAGGATAATAAATCATCGGTTTGTCGTAGACAGGCATTATCTGCTTGGATATAGCCTTCGACAATGGATAGAGACGAGTGGCACTGCCACCGGCAAGAATAATTCCTTTCATATTTCAGTTCTTTTTGGTGTTACATCAAATGGAGAATAAAATAAGAAGGAGGACAACGCCCCACGGCTCTCGTTGCTATTCAGGGTACAAAGTTCGATAAAAATCGTAAGATTACAAAATATACAATGATAATTTATTCTTTCAGGAGGAGTAAACTCCTAAAAGGCAAAGGCTCTCATCCCGCAAGTTCTATCACCTCCAAATCCCTGAACACCCCATTATCCACTACAAAACGAACCATGGTACGCACTTTATGGAAGCCCGAGATACCTGCCGCTCCGGGATTGATATGGAGCATATCGAGTGTCTTGTCATACTTCACTTTCAGGATATGGGAGTGTCCGCTGATAAACAGCTTGGGCGGATGCACCAGGATGCTGCCTTGTATGGAAGGGTCGTACTTACCGGGATACCCGCCGATATGTTTCATCAGCACTTCCGCTCCATCTACCGTAAAACGCAATACTTGCGGATAGAGTTGACGAATATCTTGCCCGTCTATATTGCCATAGACTGCACGAAAGGGACGGAATGCCGCCAACTTTTGAGCCACCTCCAACGAACCGATATCACCAGCATGCCATATTTCGTCGCACGACTCAAAGTATTGCAGGTATTTCTCATCCCAATATCCATGCGTATCCGATAGTAAACCAACTTTTGTCATCTTTCTGTTGTTTATTAGGACAAAGGTAATTATATTTGGAGAAAATACAGGAAAAGAAATGAGAATTTTGGGAAATGAAGAACTAAGAATGAAGAATGAAGAATTACCTTACGGCGTGCTTGCATTGCGCAGCCAAATTCTTCATTCTTAGTTCTTCATTAAATTATCATTTATCTTCTCCTTAAACTGATATTTTATGGAACACAGGTATTTCAAACGTGACATCAGTTGGTTATCATTCAACTACCGGGTGTTGCTGGAAGCTGAAGACGATACATTGCCACTGTATGAGCGCATTAACTTTATATCCATCTACTCATCCAATCTGGAGGAGTTCTACAAGATACGTGTTGCCGACCATAAAGCGATAGCAACCGGTGCCGCACATAGTGATGAAGAAAGTGTACAGTCTGCCATCGAACTGGTTGGAGAAATCAACGAAGAGGTAAATCGCCAATTGGAAGAACGTATCCGTATTTATGAAGAAAAGATATTGCCCGCATTGCGGGAACATCACATCATATTTTATCAAAGCCGCAATGTAGAGCCCTTTCACAGAGATTTCCTGCATCGTTTCTTTAGAGAAGAGATTTTTCCCTACCTGTCTCCCGTTCCCGTCAGTAAAGACAGAGTAATCTCATTTCTCAGGGACAACCGGCTCTATCTTGCCGTACGCCTATATTTAAAAGGTGTACCCCTGAACTCCCCCAACCGCACGCAGTACTTCGTGATGAAACTGCCCTACAGCAAGGTTCCCCGTTTCATTGAGCTGCCCAAGGTGGGAAAGAATTATTATCTGATGTTCATAGAAGATATTATCAAAGCGAATATCGGTACCATCTTTCCCGGTTATGAGGTGGACAGCAGTTATTGTATCAAGATTTCGCGCGACGCGGATATCCTGATTGACGACAAGGCCAATACCTCTGAAATCATAGAGCAAGTAAAGACCAAAGTAAAGAAACGCAAGATTGGCGCCGTTTGCCGTTTTGTGTACGACCGTGCGATGCCGGATGATTTCCTCGACTTCCTGGTAGACGCATTCCGTATCAACCGCCAGGAACTGGTACCCGGTGACAAACATTTGAATTTAGAGGATTTGCGACATCTGCCCAATCCTAATCAGACCGTACGCCCCATCCGGAAGCCTCAGCCCATGAGGTTGACCTGCCTGGATGAACGGGATTCCATCTTCCGGTATGTGGAGAAGAAGGATTTATTACTGCATTATCCGTATCATTCTTTCGATCACTTCATACATTTCTTATATGAAGCCGTTCACGAACCTACCGTACGCGAAATCATGGTGACTCAATATCGTGTCGCGGAGAACTCAACAGTTATCAACACGTTGATAGCTGCCGCCCAGAATGGGAAAAAGGTTACTGTTTTCGTTGAATTGAAAGCTCGCTTCGATGAAGAGAATAATCTGGCAACTGCCGAAATGATGAAAGCTGCGGGTATCAATATCATCTTCAGCATACCGGGTTTGAAAGTACATGCCAAGGTGGCCCTCGTACTCCGCAGGGACAAGCAGGGACGCAAACTACCCAGTTACGCATACATCAGCACAGGTAATTTCAATGAAAAGACTGCAACGTTGTATGCAGACAGCGGACTGTTCACCTGCAACCCGGTACTTGTCAACGACCTGCACAACTTGTTCCGTACCCTGCAAGGAAAGGAAAATCCGGTGTTCCACCGCCTGCTAGTGGCACGTTTTAACCTGATACCGGAACTGAACCGCCTCATCGAGCACGAAATGGACTTGGCGAGAAGCGGAAAACAAGGACGGATTATCCTAAAGATGAATGCCTTGCAAGACCCCACCATGATAGACAGGCTTTATGAAGCATCGCAAGCCGGAGTAAAGATTGACCTGATTGTGCGAGGTATCTGTTGCCTGATACCGGGACAAAAATATAGCCGCAATATCCGTGTTACTCGCATTGTAGATACTTTCCTGGAGCATGCCCGGATATGGTATTTCGGAAATGGCGGTAAGCCCAAACTGTTTCTCGGTTCACCCGACTGGATGCGTCGTAATCTTTACCGCCGTATCGAAGCCGTGACCCCGATACTGGATTCCGACTTGAAACGTGAACTGGCGGATATGCTCGCCATACAGCTGGCAGACAAACGTAAAGCTTGTTTTGTAGATGCCAATCTGCGCAACCGCTGGAAGTCGGCACGCCCGCAAAAGGAGAAGATACGCGCGCAATATACTTTCTATGAATACTTGAAAGATAGATTGTAACACTTCTGTAATATGTATGACATTTCTCTGCAACACGAAAACCCTTTCTTTGCAGCCAGAAATAAAATACATATTTATGGAAACTATCTATCTTTGTATTGTCATCTTCCTGTTCGTCCTCGCGGTGTTCGACCTCGTGGTGGGCGTTAGTAATGATGCGGTCAACTTTCTCCAATCGGCTGTTGGAGCCAAAGCAGCATCCTTCAAGACCATATTGTTCATAGCAGGTATCGGCGTTTTCATCGGAGCTTCACTCTCCAACGGCATGATGGATATAGCCCGGCACGGCATCTACCAACCGGAACATTTCTACTTTGCCGAAATCATGTGTATCCTGCTTGCCGTGATGCTGACGGACGTAGTGCTGCTGGATGTGTTCAACACAATGGGTATGCCTACCTCCACCACCGTTTCTATGGTATTCGAACTTCTGGGAGGTACGTTTGCACTGGCGCTTATCAAAGTCTACAACAGCGACACGCTGGGGCTTGGAGACCTCATCAACACAGATAAAGCGCTATCTGTAATCATGGCAATCTTCGTGTCTGTCGCCATCGCCTTTTTCTTCGGTATGGTAGTACAGTGGTTGGCACGTGTAGTGTTCACTTTCAACTACAAGAAGAAGATGAAATACAGCATTGCCATCTTCGGAGGTATCGCCGCTACATCTATCATTTACTTTATGCTGATAAAGGGCCTGAAAGACAGTTCATTCATGACTCCCGAATATAAACAGTGGATACAGGATAATACGTTCCTGCTTATCGGCTGTTTTTTTGTATTCTTCACCCTGCTGATGCAAGTATTGCACTGGTTGAAAATCAATGTATTCAAAGTTGTGGTACTGATGGGTACATTCGCCCTTGCCCTCGCCTTTGCAGGCAACGACTTGGTGAACTTCATCGGTGTGCCTCTTGCCGGATATGCTTCTTTCGTAGATTATACCGCAAACGGAACAAGTGTCGGTGCCGACAGTTTTCTGATGACTTCACTCCTCGGCCCCGCCAAAACACCTTGGTATTTCCTTATCGGTGCAGGCGCCATTATGGTATACTCACTCTCCACCTCCAAGAAAGCCCACAATGTTATAAAAACATCCGTTGACCTTTCCCGCCAGGATGAAGGTGAAGAAAGTTTCGGTAGCACTCCCATAGCCCGTACTTTGGTACGTTTCAGCATGACGTTTGCCAACGGGCTCTCCAAAATAATGCCCGAAAGCAGTAAACGCTGGATTGAAACCCGCTTTCGGAAAGACGAAGCCATCATTGCCGATGGAGCAGCTTTCGACTTGGTTCGCGCATCCGTCAATCTAGTGCTCGCAGGCTTGCTCATCGCACTGGGTACTTCACTGAAACTGCCCCTATCCACTACCTACGTCACCTTCATGGTAGCTATGGGTACCTCTCTTGCCGACCGTGCCTGGGGGCGTGATTCTGCGGTATTCCGCATCACCGGCGTATTGAGTGTTATCGGTGGCTGGTTTATCACTGCCGGAGCTGCTTTCACCATCTGTTTCTTCGTGGCAATGATTATATACTTCGGTGGTTCCATCGCTATTATAGGCCTCATCGGTTTGGCGGTGTTCATGCTGATTCGCAGCCAGGTGATGTATAAGAAGCGTAAAGCGAAGGAAAAAGGGAACGAGACCATCAAACAGCTGATGCAGAGTACGAGTAACACCGAAATACTTGAACTGCTACGCAAGCATACCCGTGAGGAACTGGGCAAGATACTTGAATTTACAGAAGATAACTTTGAGCGTATCATCACCGCTTTCCTGCACGAAAACCTGCGTGGACTGCGTCGTGCTATGGGTTCAATCAAGTTCGAAAAGCAACTGATTAAACAGATGAAACGCACCGGCACGCTTGCCGTATGCCGCCTAGATAACAATACGGTTCTTGAAAAAGGTCTTTATTTCTATCAGGGTAATGATTTTGCCAGTGAGTTGGTATACAGCGTAGGACGCCTGTGCGAACCGTGTCTGGAGCACATCGACAATAACTTCAAGCCGCTGGATACCATTCAGAAAGGTGAATTTGCCGACGTCACGGAAGATATTGTCTACCTGTTGCAAGTATGCCGTCATAAGTTAGAAAACAATGACTACGAACATTTTGAGGAAGATATCCGCAAGGCCAATGATCTAAACGGACAACTTGCCCATCTGAAACGTGAAGAATTGCAACGCATTCAGACTCAATCAGGCAGCATCAAGGTAAGCATGGTTTATCTGACGATGATACAAGAAGCCCAGAATGTGGTGACTTACACAATCAATCTGATGAAGGTGAGCCGGAAGTTCCAAGCTGAAGACTAATCCCCATTTTCTCTGCCCGTTGCAACATAAATGCACGGGCAGCTTCGTATTCATTGGGGATGACTCCATCCAGAATAGCATCCTTTATGGCGCTTTTCAGTGCTCCCACCTGCTGGCAAGGAGGCAGATTGAAAGTCTTCATTATCTCCTCCCCACTGACAGGAGGTTGGAAGTTACGAATACGGTCACGCTCTTCCAAGTCTTTCAACTTCTGGCGGACTAACTGGAAATTATTCAGGAAACGTTGTTTGCGTTCCATGTTCTTGGAAGTGATATCCGCTTCACACAAAGTCATAAGGTCGTCAATATCATCTCCGGCTTCAAATAGCAGCCGGCGAACGGCAGAATCAGTTACCACATCATCCGCTATGACGATGGGACGCATGTGGAGGCTTACCAACTTCTGCACGTATTTCATCTTTTCATTCATCGGCAACTTCATCTTCCGGAAGATTTGCGGTATCATCTTTTCACCGATGAAGTTATGGTTATGGAATGTCCATCCCGCGCGAGGTTCCCAACGTTTGGTTACGGGTTTGGCGATATCGTGCAACAGTGCCGCCCAGCGCAACCAAAGATTATCAGTCTTCTTGCTGATATTATCCAATACCTCCAGTGTATGGTAGAAATTATCTTTATGTGCCTTTCCGTTCCGGATTTCCACTCCTTGCAGAGCTACCATTTCGGGGAAAATGAGTTCCAACAGCCCTGAACGATCAAGGTCGATAAATCCCTTGGAAGGTATGGGAGATAACAATATTTTATTCAACTCATCCGCAATGCGCTCTTTGGATATAATGGAAATACGCTCTTTGTTGCGGCACAAAGAGTCGAATGTAGTATCGTCGATATAAAAACCGAGCTGGGTGGCAAAACGGATACAACGCATCATTCGCAACGGGTCGTCACTAAACGTGATGTCCGGGTCGAGCGGTGTGCGGATAGTTTTTTCTTTCATATCCTCCATTCCGCCAAACGGGTCTACCAACTCACCGTAACGGACTTTATTCAAACAAACTGCCAAGGCATTGATAGTAAAGTCCCGGCGGTTTTGGTCATCTTCCAACGTACCGTCTTCCACAATCGGTTTCCGTGAATCGTGTGTGTACGATTCTTTACGGGCACCGACAAACTCCACTTCCGTACCGTGGTATTTGAGTTGCGCCGTACCGAAGTTCTTGAAAACCGAGAGGTGAGCGCCGCGTCCCAGGCGCTTGCCCAATGCTTCCGCCATCGCAATGCCGCTACCCACCACTACCACATCTATATCTTTGGAAGGACGTTGCAGGAAAATATCTCGTACATACCCGCCAACCACATAACATTCAAAGCCCAAATCATCCGCAGTTTCGGATATTCGCCGGAATATGTCATCACTAAAACGTTGCTTCAATTCTTCTGCCGTCAGTTCAATCATAAATAAATTCTTTTATAAAGCGGGGGCAAAGATACGGATATTATTTCTAATTTTGCTTCCACTAACACCAAGAACAAAAATTATGAAGAAAGCAGCTATCCTTGCGTGCCTCTGCTGCACGCTCTTTTCTTGTAGTAATGTAGAGAAAAAAGCAAGTGAGAAACTACAGGTTGCCCGCGCGGCTTACGAACGGGGCGATTACAATGAAGCCAAGATACAGATTGACAGCATCAAAATCCTTTATCCCAAAGCTTTCGAGACACGTCGTGAGGGAATAGGCCTCATGCAACAGGTGGAACTGAAAGAGCAGGAGAATAGCCTGGTTTATCTTGACAGCATGCTTCGTGAAAAACAAAAGGAACTGGATGCCATCAAAGGCAATTTCACTTTCGAGAAAGATGCCGAATATCAGAAAATAGGCAATTACCTGTATCCTTCCCAAGTGATAGAGAAGAACTTACACCGTTCCTTCCTTCGTTTTCAAGTAGACGAAAATGGTCTGATGAGTATGACCTCCATTTATTGCGGTCCCCACAACATCCACCATGTGGCGGTAAAAGTGACCGCTCCTGACGGTAGCTTTGCCGAAACACCTGCCTCCAAGGACAGTTACGAAACCACAGACCTAGGAGAAAAGATTGAGAAAGCCGATTACAAATTAGGAGAAGACGGCAATGTCATTGGTTTCATCTATCTGAATCAGGATAAGAATATCCGCGTAAATTACTTGGGAGAACGTCCCTACACCACTACCCTCACCCCTAACGACCGCAAAGCCGCTGCCGAAGTTTATGAATTGGCAAAGATATTATCTTCTATCACAGAGATAAAAAAGAACATGGACGAAGCCAACCTGAAGATTGAGTTCGTGAAACGGAAAATGCAAGAAAGGGAGGATAAGAAAGAATAAGAAAAGCGGAAGGGAGGGAGGAGTGAAAACTCCCATTCACTTCACCCTCCTGTTCAACTGATTATTCGCTTTACTTGGTTTTGACTTACCAATCCTCTTCCCGGTAGGTTTCGCTTTTCCTGTCCGCTTGGAAGGTTGTATGTTTTTAGAGCCCTTCATAATATTCACCCAGATAGTAACGAGCAATGAAATCCCAATTTTTGTGTAATACTTCTTTTCCATTCGGATAAGCAAATTGCACTTCCGGCAAGACATCCTTCATCATTCCATACTTTAATAAGTCGAACGGACACAATCCCTGACAGCAGAAAAGCTCATAACCTTTGGCTTTTGCACGTTCGGCATCATACATCGGGTTATGCGGTTCACAGAAAAAGGCGGCAATATTGGGAGCTACCAGCATCCCTTTAGCATTGGCATAAACCACAAAACCACTATCCTTTTCCAAATCGGGAAGAAGAGAAGAAGGCTTGTTCTCCCATTTCAGTACATCTACAAAGAACTTGCATAAATCCTGATAAGTAGCGAAATAGAGTAATGGCTTTCCGTCATTATATTCCAGACAATGTTCCACATCCTTTTTCAACTTGGTTTCCGGAGTTACCTCAGGCAACGGAGTGATAGGTATTTCCAACAAATCCGGTCCCATGACCCACATGGCAGAAGATGGAACTTCACAGATGGGAGCCTCTTCAAAAGCTTCATCCATTAAACTATATGCCAATCTGCCCAACCCTATCAATTTATCATCAAAAGGATTATAAATAGTATAAGGCTCATCTTCCCAGAGAGCGGGACGAGACTTCAAAGTCCATAATACGAATGTAATATCCTCCACATTTATTTCATCGGCAACATATTCATCGGATAATGAATAAAAAGGCAGGTGGGTTTTATATAAAGCATAGTATGCTTCCGAGAAGATTTTCCAACCTCCCGTTTGAGCGATTGCATCCTGAAAGTACATGCAAAGCGATATAGCCGCTCCTACTTGTTCTCTTTCCGTAGTAAATAAGTTCGATTCCTTAACGATGGGCAAGAGTTTTATGGCGAAATCCAAGTACCATAAGTCTGATGGCAAAACCTGCTTGCGCTCATTGGCGCCAAGCCATTGTCTCATTTGGATAGAAACTGTTTTCATTGCTTGTTCCGGGTGATGTTTTACTAAATTTTATCGATAACTTGCTTAGAGTCTTTTTAACGCCAGCTTGATGACTTGCTCCACCGGAGCATTCGGTTCCTCCTTCAATATACCCAATACCACCTTTTGTGACGGTGCCTGTGCAAAGCCCAGCATAGTGAGGGCAGCTACGGCCTCTTCCTGTACTTGTGCATTGGCGGGAGAAATAATATTTCCCATCGCAGCACCATCAACCGACATGCCGCCGGTTTTTATCTTATCTTTTAAATCGACAATTACACGTTGCGCTGTTTTCAGCCCGATGCCCTTCACAGTTTTTAGCAAAGTGGCATTCTCGGTACTGATTACATTTATTAACTCGGAAGGTGATAATGCCGATAAAATCATGCGTGCGGTATTTCCACCGATACCCGATACGGAAATCAGCAGCAGGAATAACTCACGTTCCTGTTTGCTTGCAAAGCCATAAAGGACATAGGCATCCTCGCGTATGGCCTCGTAAATGTACAGTTTACATTCTTTTTTTCCTTGTATTGCGGCGTATGTATTCAGGGAAATATTAACGGCATATCCCAATCCATTACAATCTACAATTGCGGTGGCCGGACTTAGTTCAGCAATTCCGCCTTTAATATATTCTATCACTTTACCTTTTTATTACTTTCTGCTGGCGAATGTAAGCATTATTATTGAACTATCACTCACTAAAAAAAGAAAAAACTCTGTGAAACTCTGTGTTACTCTATAATAAAAGTAAATGAAAATGCTTACTTTTGTAGCGATAAGCTAGAAAGTTGATAACTAAAATCGATAAAAGAATGAAAAAAGTAAGAGCCGCCATCGTTGGTTATGGCAATATCGGACATTTCGTACTCGAAGCTTTACAAGCTGCTCCCGACTTTGAAATAGCCGGTGTAGTACGTCGTGCAGGTGCTGAAAACCGTCCAGCCGAATTGAGCGATTATCCTGTAGTTAAAGATATTAAAGAATTGGAAGCTGTAAATGTGGCAATTCTTTGCACACCTACCCGCAGCGTTGAGAAGTATGCCAAGGAAATACTCGCATTGGGCATTCACACCGTAGACAGTTTCGATATACACACCGGCATCACGGATTTACGCCGTGCACTGGATGCTGAAGCAAAGAAACATAATACGGTATCCATTATTTCAGCCGGTTGGGATCCGGGAAGTGATTCCATTGTCCGCACTTTGCTGGAAGCAATCGCACCTAAAGGTATTACTTATACCAACTTCGGCCCGGGCATGAGCATGGGACACACCGTTGCCGTGAAAGCTATCGAAGGAGTAAAAGCCGCTCTTTCAATGACTATTCCCACCGGAACAGGTATTCATCGCCGCATGGTTTACATTGAACTGAAAGACGGTTATGAATTTGACAAAGTAGCGGCTGCCATCAAGGCCGATCCTTACTTTGTAAATGACGAAACGCATGTTAAACTCGTCCCAAGTGTGGATGCTCTGCTCGATATGGGACATGGCGTGAACCTGACCCGCAAAGGTGTATCGGGCAAGACACAAAACCAACTCTTCGAATTCAACATGCACATCAACAATCCTGCACTCACCGCACAAGTGCTGGTATGCGTGGCTCGTGCCGCCATGCGTCAACAACCTGGTTGCTACACAATGGTAGAAATTCCGGTGATAGACCTTCTGCCCGGCGACCGTGAAGAGTGGATAGGACACTTGGTATAAGACATAAAAAAACAGATGATGTGTTCCATTGAAACGCATCATCTGTTAACCTCAAACACATCATCTATTCAGTTTGAACAGATGATGTGTTTTTTTATATCCTGTCATCAGAAGAAGAACCTCAGTATATCATTGAAGTTCGCCCATATCAGCAAGCCGAACAACAGGAACATACCCACCATCTGCGCACGCTCCATGAACTTATCGCTGGGTTTGCGGCGAGCCACTATCTCATATATCAGGAACAATACGTGCCCACCGTCCAATGCCGGAATAGGCAGAATGTTCATAAAGGCGAGAATAATAGAAAGGAAAGCCGTCATGTACCAAAACTGATGCCAATCCCAGGTTGCGGGGAAAATACTGCCGATAGTACCGAAACCTCCCAATTGCTTGGCTCCCTCTTTCGAGAAGAGATATTTCATCTGGCTGACGTAACCTTTCAATGTATTCACTCCGAGAGCGGCACCGGCAGGCAGAGAAGCAAGGAAGCTATATTCTTTCTTAACGACCGGAAGCAGCTTAGCGGTTTGTGAGCGGGCAAACACTCCCATGTTATAAGCAGAGTCTGTAGCCATCGCCAACGTATCGGTCACACCGTTGCGTACGTATGTCAGTAAGATGTCGTGTGAAGCATCTGTTTTCCGGCGTTGCGCCTTGTCTTCTTCAAAGTCCGTATAAGATATGATTCGTCCATCCAGTTGCGTGATGCTGTCACCCGGTTGCAACCCAGCAAGGGCTGCCGGAGAACCGGCTGCGATACTGTCTACCACGAACGGGTAGCGGAAATCGGCAAAACGTACACTGTCCGCCAGCAATCTTTCCATCATATCCTCAGGGATATAGACCGAAGTTTCTTGTCCGTTACGCAATACCGTTACTTGGCGGGCATCGACAATACTTGTCAGCATATCGCCTCCATAACGTTCAAAGGGCACACCGTCGGCAGAAATCAATACGTCACCGTCGCGGAAGCCGATGGCTTTTGCCGTTTCGTTGAAATCCATACCCAACGGAGCCTTCTGTACCGGAACGTATTGGTCGCCCCAGGTAAAAAGTATCATGGAATAAATGAACAGCGCTAACAGGAAGTTAAACAATACACCGCCCACCATAATCAGCAGTCGTTGCCATGCCGGTTTGGCACGGAACTCCCACGGCTGCATGGGTTGCTTCATCTGCTCGGTATCCATAGATTCGTCTATCATACCGGCTATTTTGACATAGCCACCCAAGGGCAGCCAGCCTATACCATATTCCGTTTCACTGTTTTTAGGCTTGAATTTAAACAAGGTAAACCATGGGTCAAAGAATAAGCAGAACTTCTCTACCCGCGTTTTGAACAAACGGGCGAAGAGGAAGTGCCCCCCCTCATGAACAATAACGAGCAACGAAAGGCTCATAATGAGTTGCAGGGCACGGATTAAAAATGTTTCCATCAAATTATTTACTATTTACTATTTACTATTTAAGTTTATCTATCACTTTATTGTTTTACCACTTCATCACTTTACTGATATTTAACCAACTCCTCCGCTATCTTTCTGGTTTCCGCATCCGTAGCTACGTAGTCGTCGTATGTGGGTCTTTGTATGAAAGATACGCAGGACATTGTTTTTTCTATCACGTCACTCATTCCCAAGAATGAAATCCGGTCCTTCAGGAAAGCGGCAACTACCACTTCGTTGGCTGCGTTCACGATGCAAGGCATGTTTCCAGCTCGGTGCAATGCCTCGTATGCCAATGCCAAATTACGGAAACGAGTAGTATCGGGTTGTTCAAAAGTAAGCTCCGTACACAACTTGAAATCCAGTCGCGGAAAGGAAGCTTTCAAACGTTCGGGATAGGAGAACGCATACTGAATGGGCAACCGCATATCCGGCATTCCCAACTGCGCTTTTACGGCACCGTCCTCAAACTGCACCATAGAGTGGATAACCGATTGCGGGTGCACCACTACCTCTATCTGGTCAGGTCGGACGCCAAAGAGCCATTTTGCTTCAATCACCTCAAAACCTTTGTTCATCATGGAAGCAGAGTCAATGGTGATTTTAGCTCCCATATCCCAATTGGGATGTTTCAGTGCCTGCGCTTTCGTCACGGTTGCCAACTGCTCCATGGTACAAGTGCGGAACGGACCGCCGGAAGCCGTTAATATGACTTTCTCTATCGGGTTGCCCATCTCTCCCGCCAAACATTGAAAAACAGCGGAATGTTCGGAATCGACAGGCAGGATAGGCGTACCGCTGAAACGTGCCAGGTCATTGATTAACTCTCCGGCAACCACCAACGTTTCTTTGTTGGCAAGAGCAATCGTCTTGCGTGCACGGATGGCGTTCATGGTCGGTTTCAGTCCGGCATAACCCACCATTGCGGTCAGCACCATGTCGATGGGAGCTTCCGCCACAATCTGGCAGAGAGCCTCCTCACCGGCATATACCTTGATAGGCAAGTCGGCGAGCGCCTCTTTCAGTTGTTGGTATTTCGTTTCGTTGGCTATCACCACCGCTTCAGGCTTGAATTTTCGTGCCTGGGCAATGAGTTCATCCACCCGGTTATTGGCAGTCAGTACATACGCTTCATACTGGTCGGGATGTTCCTCAATGACCTGTAGCGCTTGCGTACCGATGGAACCGGTAGAACCGAGTATGGCAATTTGTTTCTTCATAATCTAAAACACAATATAAAGTTCCGGATTTACCGCCCTCCCCTTATGCCACAACTCAAAATGTAGGTGTGGTCCGGTAGTCAGTTGTCCGGTGTTTCCTACTAAGGCGATGGCTTCACCGCCTTTCACGCTGTCACCTTCCCGTTTCAGGAGTGAACCGCAATGTTTATATACAGATACAAAATCCTGATTGTGCTGTACCTCTATCAGATAACCGGTTTCAGCAGTATAGGTACTCAGTATGACCGTTCCATCCAAAGTTGCCAGTACACTTTCACCGGGATTTGCCGCGATATCCGTACCGAAATGTTTCTTCTCGGCATTGAAAGGAGATGAAATCATGCCACGGGTAGGACGGTAGAAAATAAGTCCGTCAACGGCGGGACGGTCCGCAATACTTGTCAGATTATACTTTTCCGTATCCTCATATTGCTTGCGGAAGTCAGCTTCCCGTTGTGTACGCTCCATCAACGAATCCTCCCGCATATTGGTCAATGAATCCATTGACTGCACAGTATCGGCTTTTATCTTACCCTGGAAAATATCCTGGATATTCATGATGTAAAGGTTCTGCCTGTCCACCAATTGCTGCAACGAATCCACCCGCAAAGCGTTTTCCACCACCTGCGCACGGATTTCACTGTTCATATATCCCGGCAGATAGTTGCGCAGCGGAGTAAAGGCTACAATCAGAGAAGCGATTAGAAACAACACGAACAACACGGAAAGCAACACGGAAAGTCCGTTCAACTTGGACACACGCAACGTGATGATATCCTCAAGGGTATTCTCGTTCGTAATGGTCAGTCTGTACTTGAACTTGATGTTACTCCAAAATGCTTTTCTTCGTTTCTTTTTCATACCTCTTCCGTTTCGTCCGGCGCCAGCATTCCTTCCGGCAAATCCACTGTGATTACTTTATGCTTTTGGTCAATGTCTACAATAAACTCTTCTTGGGCGGGAATCAGTAATTCCTCTCCATTATAATCCACAACGAACAGCGTGTTGATAGTAGATGTATCTACTTCCGTTACTTCACCCAGTTTGCCATGGTGCACTTCTTCCATACGGAAACCAACGAAGAAGTCCCAACTCAACTCATCCGTTTCCGTCTCCTCGGCATGCTTCGTGGGGAAGTAAACCTCGACATTGGTAAACATGCGCGCACGTTCGGCCGTATCCACCCCTTCCAGTTTGACAAGAGCCGTAGAGTCCGAACGGAAACGATACTCTTCTAAAAAGAAAGGTACCAAGATACCGTCCAACAGGCAAATAAGGTATTCCGCTTCCACCCGGTCGAAGATATCATCCGTGAATGTGAACGATAACTCTCCGTGAATGCCGTGCGGCTTGTTGAATACACCTATCTTATATACTTCTTCTT
>ULTJ01057086.1_pt1 | contig 29301 bp, 23 predicted proteins | sample 1957491 | NCBI WGS metagenome assembly ULTJ01 (sample SAMEA4835731, study PRJEB28245) | human gut metagenome | biome: gut microbiome; material: fecal sample | place: Denmark | collected 2008 | reverse complement strand
AATATTGGTTCCCACTTGGCTCAAATATTCGTTGACATTCACAAAGTGGTACACATGGACGCAGGAGGCCGGAAATGGTGCGCCCAGCGCCAGCAAAGTCGAATCATGCAGATGTTGGGAAATAAATTGCCCGTAAAACACAAAAAAAGAAACGATTTTACAATCACTTCCAACGCCTGGGTGAGAAGATTCGAACTTCCGGCCTCTTGAACCCCATGAAAAGCATTCGACGACCCGCAAACCCTTGCACCACAAGGCTTTGCGACGCTTCCACAAGTGCCTAATAACCCCGAAATAACCCCGTCAACATGAACGGAACAATTTTAGCCCCTGTGCTGTGTATGCGGTTCAATGTCAAGGCGACAATAAGCACAGGAGGTTTGCTTTCCACCATCAATGAGTACATCAAAAAGATATATGCAGGCGGAGAACTGACCGAAGCGGCAACTATCCGGAAATTACGAATAGTTCAAGCAGAAGGTTCGCGGCAGGTCAACCGCGAGGTGGCTCACTTTGCCCGTTCTTCGGTGATTTGATTCTGGACAACCTGAACCGCACGGAAAACGCGATGACGCAGGCGTGCGCCTTCAAGGCGGCGGAACTGTGCCTGATTGCGCAGAAGCAGGCGGAAATGGTGTATCAAGCGAAATAATGCAAGAAAGCAAGCCCATCGGCTGCCTGTGATTTGTACAGGCGGTCAGTGGGCTTGCTTGGTTGTATACAATTTGCGCTTACGCTCGAATGCCGCTTCCGCCTCGGCTTTACGGATTTCCTCTTCGCGCGTTTCCAGGTTCCAAATGAGAATGCGCTAAGACACGAGCAGATGTGCAGGTGAATTTGGAAATAGTATTATGCCCGGATGCAAAAAAAATGCGGCGGCTTCCGGGGGAAAGTCGCCGTGAGAAAGTATGCAGTTTTCATCAATTGCTCATCTGCTGTTTCTTGATGCCGTAATGTGCAGCCCTATTTGCTCCAGCTCATCAGAAGTGGTCACAAGCACCGTTGCAGAAAGCCACTTGATCTTCTTCTCAAGTTCCTCCCGCAGCCGTCGTCTGATGGTATGCTCATCGCGGCTCGCACAGGCAAACTTCCCGTCAAGCACCAGTACCACCACGATTTTTCGCTGACCGTTTGCAATCTCTTGACTGCATAATGCTCGTGCGAACGCATCACACGATGCATGCTTCGTCGCGGGCATTGGATTGCTGAATGCACCCACCATTCCCGCCAGCGTCATCGCCGTTTTCTGGGCAACTTCAATATCAAGGCTGTCTCTTGTGGATACGTCGCGTCCATCAGCGCCCGCCGTGTCGCGCTTCTGATTATTCGGAGCAATCCGCCAGCGGTTGCCCGACTCATCACCAATGCAGTTTTTCACCTCAATCAGCACATAGTGCTTGTCCGATACCGCAATAAAATCCACAGCTTTCGCGCCGGGCTGTGCGTTGAACCGCTCGGTATAATACGGCGTATCATCATACTTCAGCACCAAATTGCCATATTGCTCGCCGAACGTAAATTCGATATCACTCTCTGATACGATCATAGATGAATCCCTGCTCTCTGTTGTATATCGCATCAAATTCTTCCATGATGCTGTTGTGCTGAAGTTCGCTGATGGTATCCGCCATTTCCGCCTTTATTGCGCCATCCTCAAAGAAAAGGGAGAAGAAACGGATGTCAATCTGGTCGGTATTGGATTCCGGGAATGCCATATACATGTTCAGATACTGCTGGAGGAAATAATCATGTGTTGTGATGAAAATCTGCACCTTGAGTTTTGCAAGCTGCATCATAGCATCCACCAGCGGGCGAATCATGCCGGGATTCATGTTCGTCTCCGGCTCATCCCAGAACAGCACCGAATTGGCATTCAGGCAGCCGTTCCGAATGAGATAGGTGATGGTCGCCAGCTTGCGATAGCCCTCGGAGACAAGCCCCATTTCAAATTCTCCGCCATTTTCTGCATTGAGATAAAATTTTTTATCATGCTGCACCGTTGTCCCGTGGAGAATTTCATCCAAACTGGCTAACACCTGATTCTGCTCATCGGAATTTTTCCCGCGCTTCAACGGACGATCCAGCAGCTTTGCAAGGTCATAATACGTTTCCTCAAACGCAATATGGTATTCCTCATACAGCGACGTGAAATTCTCCGTGGCCGAAATGATTTCCTTCGGCGGAAAATACACCGCCGTATGGTCAGGCGATGCCGTATGCTCCATCTTCGGCAAGGCAAGTGTGGAAATTTTGCTTGCTCGATTCCCGAAATTTACATCAATGCTCGTGCCGTTTTCATAGCCCATCGAGGCTGTCATTTGGGCGCTGCCCTGCTTTCGGCGCACGAGTCTGCCCACTTTCCCGTTGTCCGGGCGAAATACGCCGCACAGCTTTTCGGAAAACCTGTTCAACGCCGCTTCCTTCGTCTCTGTGGAGTTCCACTGTTCATAGGACTTATGCAGGCTGTACATCAGCTTTATCAGCGCCGTTTTGCCCGTGCTGTTTGTGCCACAAATCACATTGATTCCCGGCGACCACTGAAAATCGGCTTGCTGAAACAGCATAAAATCAGACAGATGCAATTGGCTGATTTTCACACTCATCCATTCCTTTCCCAAAGCAGTTTCATGTCTGCTTTGCGCAAGAAGCACAGCTTCTCTCCGATATTGTTGCAGGTATGAAACAGATTATCCGCTGCGTCGGATTGCGATTTGCTTCCGCACAACTCGGCGCACGTTGCTTGTACGTCAATCACTATAACATTGATTCCTGCTATTGTCAACGGTTATTGTCAGAATTTCCGTGCAATTGCAAAAACGTGGCAATGGCTTCTTCACATTGTCCATTTTCGCGCAGCATCACTGCTTGTTGGTATTTTAATTCCATTATGCCCGCAATCTGCGCCTTCGCGCCGCTCTAATCTCCCAACTCCGCAAACGCTGCAATTGCCTCGTCATATAGTAGTAGAACCATCTGGAATGACATGGTTCCAAAACCACGGACGCTGGTATGCCGTCAGCTTGATAGTAGTAGAACCATCTGGAATGACATAGTTCCAAAACAGGATTCGGCAAACGCTGCATTGACTGGCAGTAGTAGAACCATCTGGAATGACATAGTTCCAAAACTATATCAACGGTACAAAGGCTGGACTTGCAGTAGTAGAACCATCTGGAATGACATAGTTCCAAAACCAAACGACGGCTCAGGAAGCCGCACAGAAGTAGTAGAACCATCTGGAATGACATAGTTCCAAAACCGGCTGCCCTATGGTGCACAGGACATAGAAGTAGTAGAACCATCTGGAATGACATAGTTCCAAAACCGGAGGAAGCAGAGGAAGCCACCAGCGGGTAGTAGAACCATCTGGAATGACATAGTTCCAAAACTGCAGCCAGTGCGGGGCATATCTGGATAGCGTAGTAGAACCATCTGGAATGACATAGTTCCAAAACTGAATGGCGTGTCTCTGTATGGTGCACATGGTAGTAGAACCATCTGGAATGACATAGTTCCAAAACTCCCCATCTTGACGTACTTCGCGCCGTTTTGTAGTAGAACCATCTGGAATGACATAGTTCCAAAACTATTCTGATTGGAGCAAGGCATACCCACCAGTAGTAGAACCATCTGGAATGACATAGTTCCAAAACGATGCACCCCAGACGAAGCGCAAAGGTAAAGTAGTAGAACCATCTGGAATGACATAGTTCCAAAACGCCGATGTCCTCCGCGTACTCCACAAGCGGGTAGTAGAACCATCTGGAATGACATAGTTCCAAAACGTCTGGTTGCGCCCATAGGCGCTTCATTCTGTAGTAGAACCATCTGGAATGACATAGTTCCAAAACATCACGCTGGACACCCCGGCGATGGAGGCGTAGTAGAACCATCTGGAATGACATAGTTCCAAAACCGGTCAGCCCGATGTGTCAAGGGGTTTTTTGTAGTAGAACCATCTGGAATGACATAGTTCCAAAACTCACAGATATGCTATCAATAATAGGCGGCAGTAGTAGAACCATCTGGAATGACATAGTTCCAAAACATTCCTTAACCTCCCCATTAGGCAGACGCAGTAGTAGAACCATCTGGAATGACATAGTTCCAAAACGCCGGGTCTTCGCTGCCGTCGAAGCGGTGGGTAGTAGAACCATCTGGAATGACATAGTTCCAAAACGCCGGGTCTTCGCTGCCGTCGAAGCGGTGGGTAGTAGAACCATCTGGAATGACATAGTTCCAAAACGCCGGGTCTTCGCTGCCGTCGAAGCGGTGGGTAGTAGAACCATCTGGAATGACATAGTTCCAAAACATATAGTTACGCCTCCTATTAATACACCCAGTAGTAGAACCATCTGGAATGACATAGTTCCAAAACACCAAGAAACGCCAATGGGATTGTATGCTAGTAGTAGAACCATCTGGAATGACATAGTTCCAAAACCGGCAGCCTTGCCATTATCGGCGCAAACAGGTAGTAGAACCATCTGGAATGACATAGTTCCAAAACCCAGCTTGCGCAGCTTCGAGCAGCACAGCAGGTAGTAGAACCATCTGGAATGACATAGTTCCAAAACCCTATCCTGTGTTGGTAGCGCTGGAGGACGGTAGTAGAACCATCTGGAATGACATAGTTCCAAAACTAAGACGGTCTGCAAAGCGCGCAACGCGTTAGTAGTAGAACCATCTGGAATGACATAGTTCCAAAACTTCTTTTTTGCCGCATAGTTCGCAGGCATTGTAGTAGAACCATCTGGAATGACATAGTTCCAAAACTACACGTCTACAAGGGGCGGGAGCGGCAGGTAGTAGAACCATCTGGAATGACATAGTTCCAAAACTCAGCACATAATGATTTCCCTTGTGCGTTTGTAGTAGAACCATCTGGAATGACATAGTTCCAAAACACGGTGGAGATGATGGATGGTTCTCAAATCGTAGTAGAACCATCTGGAATGACATAGTTCCAAAACCTTTAAGCCGTTCTTTATATCGCGCCCTTGTAGTAGAACCATCTGGAATGACATAGTTCCAAAACGTCACATACTCCGGCGCGTCCTGCGCGCTGGTAGTAGAACCATCTGGAATGACATAGTTCCAAAACCAGTATATAGCGATTTTGGCGGAGTGCGCGGTAGTAGAACCATCTGGAATGACATAGTTCCAAAACTTTCCATTGCGCGTTTCAGCCTTTCGCTGGTAGTAGAACCATCTGGAATGACATAGTTCCAAAACTTTGCGAATACCTCTGCATCAGCTCCAAAGGTAGTAGAACCATCTGGAATGACATAGTTCCAAAACCGATACCCACCGGCACGGCGGCGACGATAGGTAGTAGAACCATCTGGAATGACATAGTTCCAAAACGCTCATGGCGCAGATGCTTTAATCGTCCGGGTAGTAGAACCATCTGGAATGACATAGTTCCAAAACAGCGGTGCCAGATAAATCGTCCCCAGCAGCGTAGTAGAACCATCTGGAATGACATAGTTCCAAAACTTGCGCGTTGGAAGTCAGTCATTCCAGAGCGTAGTAGAACCATCTGGAATGACATAGTTCCAAAACCCTCAAATCCATGAGGTAGGAACCTTTCAGTCGTGAGCCGCTGCCACGCCGGATGGTTCTTTTCTTTTTCAGTATATCACAGCTTGATGATTTTGTCATCATAATTCTGATCAATTTGCCAACGAATTTCCTGCTCATGCATCGGAATCGCCTGATTTTGAAAAATCAGCAGCGTCTTTACTTTCGTGTAGGCTGCATACTTGATGACTTCCTGCCAATCCGCGTCCGAAAAGTAGTTGTCAAGATTGCAGAGAACCAGCAGTTTTTTCGGCATCCACTCCGCAAGAACATCCAGCAGCTTGCAAATCCGCACCAGCGGTGACGTATTCAGCGGGCAATCCAGCTGCACACCGAACGCTTTGCAAACATCCTGTACCGTCATTTCGTCCGGCGCGATGATTTCCAGCGGGATTTCGCGTGTCACGTCCTGAATGAAATCTGACAGCTCCACCATCTGCTTTTCCCAGCGGACCTGTCGCAGCGGATTTTTGCGAATGAGCTGATTAATTTCCCCGTAAAGTGCCGTCATGATTTTCTTGTTCGCAAAATCAATGTGGAACGGGTCGGTAACAACGTACAGCAGCTTTGCTGCATCCAGAAGGTCATCGTCCTGCAAGAATAAGAAGGGCTCCAAGGATTCTTCGCCCGCTTCCAGCGCAAGGAAACTCTGCACAACCCGCGCGTACAGGTGCGGAGAGGCAATCTGCATCGAAGCCGCATGGTCATCGACGATTGGCAAATCATGCTCGAAGCTGATGTTTCTCAGTATCAAAAGAACCACAACCTCTCTGTCGTATCCAGCTGTTTTTCCTGCGGGCCGCCCAGCAGATAATCAATCTGGCTGTACTGCTTTTCCGTGATAATCATCAGCTGGATTACGCCTTTTGCTGGCTTGATGCGATTAACGCGCTGTTTAATCAGGTCAGCCGACACCGCATTGACTGCCAATTTGCAGTATACCGATTCCTGCATCATCAGAAAGCCATCCTTGATGAGATCTTTGCGGAATCGCCCGTACGCGGCGCGCTCTTCCGACGTTGTCACCGGCAAATCAAACATCACGATGACTCTCATGGCTCGCATCCTCATAGTGCATCATCATTCCTTCTGTCCACTCCGTCTGACCGTCAAGGTAATCCGTTGTATTGCGCACAAAGCGGGCGATGGCAGTGCTGACATACATCTTTTGCTGCTGATAGCAAATTTCTGTATTCAGGATGTCCAGCAGTTCGTACTTATATTCCTTGTCAAACGTGCGCTCTCCCTGATGCAGCACGACCTCATCCACCAGAAAGCGGAATGGTTCCATCAAATCACAGGAAAGATTGAAACTGTTGTACGAATTCCGATGGTGAATCCCCAGCTGCGTCGCGTAGCCGCGTGCCGTAACTTCCTTATTAAAGCAGGAAAGTAGCAGCGAATAGCCATAGTTCAATGCTGCATTACGGTCGCTTTTCAAATCGCGCGAAAAATCCTTGCCGAAAATGCGGTTGAAATAGACCTTCGCTGCGTGTCCCTCGCGATTCGTCGCGTCGCCAGGCGTGACGGTCTCCGCGAAGGCTGCAATTTGTCTTGCAGCCTCCACGGAAACTTCCTGCATCACGCCCGCCTGATTAAGAATCTTCTGCTGGATGATTTGCTGCCACAGCGCCGCTTTCCGCGCATCACTCCAGTTTGCCTGCGACATCATCCTTGCCGCTGTATCATGGCTTCCGGCATAGGGGAGTACCTGCCCGCATGGATTCCGCTTTTCATCACAGAAGATGACGTTCACCTTTTCGTGCATCAGTTCGCAGATAAGGTAGCCCGTCAGTGTGACCATCGTCGTGTCCAGAATCAGCGTGTGCAGTTCCGAAATGTGAACCGTCCGCACCTCATCGCCGCGAATGATGAGAAAACCGTCCTTATACGTCAGCTTGCACGGGCTTTGAATCACGACGGTTCGGAATCCGGCCATAGCTTCGTCCTCTTCTCGCGCAGTCCTGTGATGGACTGGTCAATCAGGTCAACGTCCTTTGTCGGTATGCCTCGGATTCTCCAATCTTCGCAGGTAATCCATTCTTTTGAAACTTTTCGCTGCTTGCCCATCGCATTCAGCAGCTCGCTCACCATGGCTGTCCAATCGGCATCTGTAAGCTGCTCAGGGGTCTCAAGGTTTTTCAAAATACGGTTGATATCGTCAGCCTTGCACTTTTGATAAAATACGGCATATTGCGTTTTGAATTTTTCAAGTAAATGAAGCACTGTTTTTTTAAGCTGTTCCGGGTTCAAATCATCCTTTTTCCCACGGAACAGCAAAGCAATGGTTGTCATGTCCTTTCCCGATACAAACAGCTGCTTTCCGTTGGTAATCGTTACTCTTGCAGCATTTTTCTTGCTCGTAAGAATATCAATCGTCTGCCCGCCGCGAAGCACAAAAATGCCGCCATCCCATTCTAACATTTGGTTCATCAGAAGCCGCGGACGCACCACGGTTACGCCGGGAATCTTATCAGCTGCAAAAGCACGAATCAATTCGTCTGCCTTTTCTACGGGAACATTTGCGTAAATTGGGATACCTACAACCCTGTGGTAGACCTTTTTCCCTTGCGTATACTGAATTGCAGTCATAAATGCCGGATTGATGCTGTCAAATCCACCATAGCGCTGGCAAGGTAGTCCCTTTTTCAGCGGCATTTTCGCACTTTTGTTTCCTGCACGGTATCGTGAATCTTCTGTAATTTTCCCCGATTTCTGCCGTTTCAGAAACACCACATGCCCATCATGGTATCCCCAGACTGCCTTCAAGTAGCAAATTTCCTGCTGGGCATTTCGGATGATTTCCCTGGTATCCGCATCCACCTGATCCCGGCTGAATCTCGCCAGTATCATGCCGTGCTTCGAGCTTAAATCAACCTTGTCATCGGCCTTCTTTGCTCCCTGCGCCTTTCTGAATCGAATCGCCGCGGACGACTCATTGTCGAGCCACGGCATAAAGCGCTCCACGAAGTTTCCCATTGTTGCCGCAAGGAAGGCATCATACGCATGGTGCATGTCGTTTAGCTCACGAATCTTGTAAAGTCCGTACTGCTCCCGCAGCTCCGAGGACAGCCCCGCCTTGATGCCGCGCACATGCACATCCGGATAATAGCGCTTGAACAGCTCCGTCACGCACTGCACCATCTGTCCCGTTTCCACCAGCTGCCGTGCGGCAAACTTTTGTTTGTCATCGGCGCTTACCATACTGCGCGTCAGATTCTTGAACTTCTTTTCGCCCATGAGTCCCTTCTGGCGCAGATAGTTCCACCACGGGCGCTGTGAATCCCGAATGCTATCCGCCAGCAGAAGGTTGTCTGCCTTGCGCTGATTTTCACCCGACAGCACCAGTGCACGGTTTTCAATCGAGTTGTCCACAATATAGCATTGCGGCAAGATATGGTCAATCTGCGTTGTTGCCGAAAGCTGGTCAAAATCAAGCGGCTTGCCGCTGTAAAGCGATTTTCCCAGCTGCAGCAGATACAGGTACTGCTGATCATCCAGTTTCTTTTTATCCCTGCAGTTTTTCAATACTTCCCAGCACTCTGACGGCACTTTCTCCGCTGCCTTATCTTCCGCCAGTTCTTTATACATCTGCTCCACTTGGTTCAGGCGTGACTGCGTGCGTTGTTTCTTTTCATCCGGCGTTTCTTCGCGCGTGTTTTCCAGATAAATGGCGTGCGGATGGCAGCCCTGATGCTCAATCAGTTCCTTCACAATGCGCACTGCCGTCCAAATTCCGCGTTTCAGTGCCGGAGAAACCTGCAATTTCCGAATCTCGTCGTATTCGATTTCCTCTTTCGGTTCGCCCAGTTCCATCAGCCGCTCTTTTGCAATCTTCTCTTGAAAATGGTATTGCGGATTGTTCAGCACCTGCATGAAGTTTTCATTCGTCGCGCGCAGAACTTCCATGATTGTTGCCGGCTGATTCTCATATTCACCCAGCACACCAGTCAGCAGCTTTTCGCTCAGTCGCCCCCAGCCAGTATAGCGCCGCTGCACCAGAAAACTCAGCTGCGTATCCGTTACGTCCGGATATTTTTCTTGAATCAGTTTTTTCAGTATGCTGCGATCCTCAAAGATGGTACTCCAGCGCACCAGCGTTTCCAGCTGCTCCGTCGTCTGGTCGTTCACGGTGAATCCGTGCTTCTCCAAGTCATACCGTGTGCGCAGACTCGCCGTGAATTTCCCCAGCTCCTGTGTGCCGGAAATATCATTCTCTGTAACATCCACATACGGACTGTTCAGCTGAAGCCACTTCGCGAATGTTTTGTAGGAAACCGATTTATTCTTTGCAAACAGTTCATCCAGCATCCGCTGTTTCAGCTGAACATCACGAATCAGATTGCCCTTTACGCGGACGCGGTTCAGCTCATTCAGCATGAGGTACTCTTCATACAGCAGGGAATGCAGCGGCAGCACGTCCTCTATCGGCAGATAGGTGCACTTGTTTGTCAAGTTTGCTATGAACCCTTCCGCCGTTGCCGTCTGATTCACCACATCAAAGAAATTCCACGGATAGGCGGGCTGGGTCATGTCACGCACAATCCACTTCTGGAACGGGCTGTTTTTATCTTGATACAGCGGACCGACATAATACGGCAGACGGAACGTGCAGATGCTGAGGATTTTCTCCCGATTTTCCCGCAGTGTCGGATAATACTTTCCTTGCGCATCGAGAATTTTCACCAGTTCTTCCGCCTGAATCTGGTTCGGGATTTGACCGTTCAGATTGATGCGCTGCAGCGGCAAAAAGCCGTTCGGCTCATCTATCGCTTCAAGCATCGGCTGTGCGGCTGCCGCTGCTTCGGCATCCTTATTGCCTGTCAGCATAGCTTTGAGCACCTTGTAAAACTCATCTTGTGTGCAGCGTTGCAACTTCTCTTTTTTGAATTTTTTCGGTTTGCGCAGGTGATCCGTATATGCCGCATAGCCTTTTGCGTTTTCATCATCACGAAACAGTGCATAAAACTTATCCGGCTGATAGGCTTTCACCCATGCTTTCAGTTTCTCCAAGTCACGCCCGTGCTTCTCATAACGCGCTACCATCGTGTCGGAAATCGTCTGCCCGTTTTGACGAATTTCCGCAAACAGCTGCCAGCGATACAATTCCAGCATCAGAGCAAACACTTCCGCCTGCGCTTCCGTCATCCCAGCAAGATATGTTTCTTCCGTTTCGCCCTCAATGGCGCCTAAGGAGGTTTTTTCTGGTGCATCCGTCTGACTTTCATAGTCAATCAGCGCTTTCAAAGAACCTTTATAGCCCAAAAGAAGCGATGCGAGCGATTGCGCAGCCTCTTTGCTTTCTTTTTTCTTGCCTGCGTACAGCAGCTTCTGGATCTGCTCCCTGCGCGCCAAACCACGGAGTGAGTGATTTTCCATCGTGTGACAGACTTCCTTTGCCGCATTTTCTGCCGGCGCAAGCCCGCAGACAAAACTTTCGGGGTCTGTCAGCAATTCCAGCAGCTCCTGCATCTTTTGCGGTGCTTCCGCACCGATGTCAGACAGCGTTTGCCCTTCCATCAGGAAATGCCCGCGATATTTGATGATGTGGTGCATCGCCAGATAGACATAGCGGATGTCCGCCTGCTTTGTGCTTTTCACCAGCTCATTGCGAATATGGTAAATCGTCGGCAGCGTCTCGACGGATACTGTTCCATCCACAAACAGTGCTTTGGGCAGCTTCGCATAAAGCTTCTCGTACTTGCTATCCTCTGCCCATAAGAACGATTCATTCATCCGAAGAAAAAACGCTGGGTCTGCCGCACACACATCCGGCGCAACCAGTGCTTGCAGCAATTTGATACGCTTGTGCCGACGTGCCAGCCGACGCCGCGCTGAACGCTTCTGGCGACGTTCTTTCGCCGTCTGCGCTTCCTCAAACAGAACCGAACCGTATGTCGGCCGCTTGTGGAAGCGCAGCAACCGTCCTTTTTCGTCCGTCATTGCGTAGCCAACAGAACTTGTGCCAATATCCAGCCCGATATTGTAGGCTTCTTTCATGGTGGTGCGCCTCTTTCCTTTGCTTTGTCGCTCTATGAATCGCTTTTGCAAACGCTTGAAGTGTTTCCCACACGATATGCGCACTTATGAAAAAAGCCGCTTTCGCGGCGGAGCCTCTAAAAGCTCGCAATCGATTAGGGAGTGGGGAAATCCTCGGCGAACCTCGGAATCCTTGGTTTTGACTCACTATACCATTCCAGATGGTTCATTGTCATTATATAGTACTTTGTGCATTCTGTCAAGTGGTTTTTTGAGTTTTTTACTTGCTACTTTTTTTCTACTGCCTGCGTTATGGGGGATGCTCCGCTCCTTTTTTCAAGTGCAATGAGCGGAAGGCAGAGGAGAAAAGGTGCGAACAGATGGCGCAGTTTAATCCGGAAATAGTATAATCTGTTCCAAATACATCCGCTTTAATTGCAGTATGCCTTTTGCGCCCAATCCTATCGCGAAACGCAAAAAGCCGTCTTTCATCCGTCCAGATCCCGCATATTGTGACAGCCCTGAAACCGCAGAAAGTCATAGAGCAAAAAAACACAGGCGGAGAGAAGCCCCTCTGCCTGCCATTCGATCAGGACATGTATTCTCCGTTGTAGCTGACCAAGGTCGCATGGCGCACACCGTCCAGCCTTTGCAGCTCGTTCAGGAATTTCATTTTCGAACCAGTCAGTTTGACTTCGATGGTCGCTTCAATGCCCTTCGCGTCTCCGGGATTGGATTTAAGCACATACTTTTTCAGCTGTTCGTTCAGCTTGCGCATGGCTGCGTCCTCGGCGGATTCATCCTCGCATTGCAGCACCCAAACATGCGGCGCGGCGCTTTCCTTTTGCCGGGAGAACACCAGCAGCACAATGACCGCCAGCAGCTTTGCGGCATCCTCCTGCGCAAAAGGCGCCCGACACCTTTCAGCGCCGGACGCCCCTTCTTTGCTTATTCTTTCGGGTACTCAGGATTCAGCACGGATTCTTTGAGCGCCACGCTCTTATCCCGACCCTGATACATGACGTAGTACGGCGGAATCTGGTTGACCTTGTACAGCAGCTCCTGCTCCATCGCCTTGAACTTCAGCGGATTGATTTTCGGCAGGTCTTTCGCCGTGAAGTCGCCTTTGATGGCGTTGAACTTCATAATATGCTGCTTGAAGTAGCGCATGTCGTACTGCGCCGGGTTGACCTCGATGATTTCCTTGTCCAGCCCGGTCAGTTGATAGACAGCTTCCAGCGGTGTGCGGACGGACGTTTCCACCGTGAACACCACGTCGCCCGGCACTTCGACAAACTGCCCGATGAAGCCGAAATTCGTGCAGCCGTCCGGCACGACCTTCGGGCGGTCGGTGCAGGTGCGCGGCATGAACTGGCTGGTGATGTAGGGCATCATGCAGGTGGAGATGTGCGCGTGCGCCAGCACCTCGTCGTTCATGTCCATGAGGTTGAAGTGGTAGAGAATTTCGGTCAGGATTTCCTCGCCCGTGCATTCCGCCATAGGCTTCTTGAGGTAGTTGCCGATGCGCTCGCCGAACAGCCCGTCGCCCCAGAGGCATTCCTCGTTGTTCGCCCGCTGATTCGGGAAGTAATCGCAGTCGTAGAGCATCAAGCTCATTTCCCAGCCGGAATCCTTCACCGTAATGCAGCCGCCCGTTCCCGGCTTGCTGCCCGTCAGCTTTTCGAGGCGCTCGAAAAATTCGGGATAGTCCTTGATGGTCACGAAGTGGCTCATCCACTTCGTCTTGTCAATCGGGCCGATGAACTTTTCGGGATGACCGAACTTCTCATGCTTCTTCGCGAGATTCTGCCAGATGGTGAACAGACCCAGATTGTCCGTATTGCGGTTGGTCGGCGCGACGTGCGTGTTGTCGCCGAAAGTGCTGTTCGTCATCAGCGAGCCGTTCGTCACGAGGACATAATCCTCCGGGCGCACGTCCACGCGGACTTCTTCGCCATCGACGCGCATCCGAATGCCCTGCGCCGTATTGCATTCCGCATCCATATCCACGTCGTACACCGTGCAGCCGGTCTTGATGGTTACGCCCTTTTCTTTCAGCTACAGAGTCAGCGGCTTGATGATGGCGTCATTCTCGTTGCGCTTGGTGTGCAGGATGCCTTCCGGATAGTCAATGCCAGCCCAGCCCGAAGCGGGACAGATAGCGCTTGGCTTTCAGCGCGTTGTGATAGGGCTTGAACGCCAGCATCGGGTGGAAGCACCACCACATGGCGGACTGGAAGAACGGGCTGTCCTTGCCGAAATACTCCTCAATCGTCATGTTTTCGAGGCCTTTTTCCGGCTCGGTGATGAATTTTTGCAGCTTTTCGGTCGTTTCGGCATCCATGCAGTAATCGTGAATACCCTCCCAGCTGTGTCCGCGGTTCTGAATCACGCGGCACTCGGAGTGAATCGGCAGGTCGCGGTTCACGTCCACCGTTTCATCCAGCACCGTCCGGGTCGGGTCGTCCAGCGACGGAATCTTCGAGCAGAGGTACCACAGGCATTCCATGTGCGGCTCCAATTCGCGCTCGCCGGGGCAGATGTACGCGCCCTCATTGCTCACGACGCCGCAGCAGCCGCCTACATCCTGCCGCTTTTCGTAGATGGTGATGTTCTTGCCGGGCATTCCTGCGTCATCAGCGAGGAACGCCGCAGCCGCCAGACCGGCGATGCCGCCGCCGACAATGTGCGCCCTGCGGTTCTCAATGCCATCGGGCTTGCGAGGATGATACAGAAAATCATACAGCTTCATCAATTTCCCTCCTGTTCATCAGAAAATCTGATGACTACTTTGACATTACCCTTATCGGCTCTGAAGGTCTGGCCGTATCCGGCAGAGGCAATAATGCTTGGAATGCGTATGTGGCTGCTTTGAACATTCTAAATGCTAAAATCCTGTTTTCAAAGAGTAATCTGCTCCTCTGCAAGCTGTTCGAGCCCGGTACCGACGGCAAGCGAAAGTCATTGGAGAAGCATCATTTGTTCCCGAAGGCCCACCTGAAGACGTTGGGATATAACGACGCTAAGATAAATCAAATGGCAAACTATGCCTTCATCGATTGGAAAGATAATATGGAGATACTTGATGAGGCTCCTTCGGTTTATTATCCTGTCGTCTGCGAAGGCCGTAACCCGAAAGATATTCAGAAAATGGAAGAAGAAAACGCACTTCTGCATGGCTGGGAGCACATGCACTATGAGGACTTTCTAATTGAACGGAGAAAGCTGATGGCAGCAAAGATAAAACAGGCCTTTGAAATTTTGAAGAACAATGCAGAGTGAAACGCGAGGGTAAGAATATAAGAGATGAACGGCAGCAGGGACACGGGGGAGACCTGCTGCCGTTTTGTCTGCATCATAATCATCGCTATGGAAAAGCGAACAAATTCAGCAATAATCCATTGGAAAAACGGACAACCGGTGCAGATAGACTGTTGAAAAATCAGGCAACACATGATATAATTATCATGGGAAAGAGGGCAAGGAGGCTGTTGCTGTGCTTGCAGGAAGGATCGAAATGGAATTACATTGCTTCCATGATGCGCACATCAGGTTGGCAAGAATTGCGAATCTTTTGCAGAAATCAATTTTTATAAAAACAACTCTGCGTAAGCCCTGTTTGAAAACGCCCAGAGCTCTGCTGCGCCTGTCCGCGGTCACCACTGCACCGCTGATTTCCTGAAAGTCACTGACATTTATGAACATAGAAAGTCGGACAATGCAGCTTTGCAGATGAGCAACTACTTTGGAGGTGCGCGATGGCATTGGAAAATAAATTAGGGCTGGAAAGTTCTGCTGATCTAGCCCGTGAAGAAGAACGCATCAGCAAGAAAAAAGCGGTCGAACTGTTTGAAAACGGTCTGTTGGATACGCTCCCAGCAGGAAAATTCTCGACCTTGCAGGCGATTCATCGGTATCTGTTTGAAGATATTTATGACTTTGCTGGTAATCTGCGCACAGTAAATCTGGCGAAAAGCAATTTTCGCTTTGCGCCACTGATGTATCTGGAAGCGGCGCTGACCAACATTGATAAAATGCCGCAATCCACGTTTGATGAAATTATCGAAAAATATGTGGAAATGAACATAGCCCATCCCTTTCGAGAAGGCAACGGCCGCAGCACCCGCATTTGGCTTGACCATATCCTGCGAACCGAAATTGGCAAGGTGGTGGACTGGAGCAAGGTAGACAAAGAGGATTATCTTCTTGCTATGGAGCGTAGCCCCATCAAGGATGTGGAGATTAAGGTGTTGCTGAAAGCGGCGCTGGTTGACGACATCAACAGCCGAGAGGTTTATATGAAAGGGCTTGACCATAGTTACTATTACGAGGGGTATGTGACTTTCAAGACAGAGAATTTGTAAAGTATTGCGCGGCAGTTCCAAATTACCGGAATTAGCGGCATTATTGATGGAGGAAATTCGGTTATGGAGCTTATAAACAATACGACTAAGACGCTTAAAGACGATTTGTCCTCAGAAATCAAGCAAGGCAGCAAAGTATCTATCGCGGCAGCATGCTTTTCTATTTATGCTTTTCAAGAACTGAAAAAGCAGCTCTCGCAGATTGATGAACTTCGCTTTATTTTTACATCTCCAACTTTCGTGACTGAAAAGGCTGATAAGGAACGGCGCGAATTCTATATTCCTCGCCTGAATCGTGAAAGAAGCCTTTACGGAACAGAATTTGAAATCAAGCTCAGAAATGAGCTGACCCAGAAAGCTATTGCACGTGAGTGCGCAGAGTGGATCAAACGAAAAGTCACTTTTAAGTCGAATGTCAGTGACAAGTCTATTCAGGGGCAAATCGTAGTAGACGATGTCGGCTATACCCCCATCAATAACTTCACGACAGTTGAACTGGGCTGTGAAAAGGGCAATGTGATCAGCACCACAATCGTAAAAGATGAGTCTCTTGCCCGTACCTTGCTTGCCGACTTTAATGAGATTTGGAATGACAGCAAGGTGCTTCAGGCTGTTACCGATGAGGTGATAGACAGCATTACAGCCGCATACAGCGAGAACGCTCCTGATTTTATCTACTTCATCACGCTTTATAACATCTTCAATGAGTTTCTGGAAGATGTATCCGAAGATGTTTTGCCCAACGAAGCAACTGGTTTTAAGGAAAGCAAGATTTGGGGGATGCTCTATAACTTCCAGCGGGATGCTGCCCTCGCTATTATCAACAAGCTCGAAAAATACAATGGCTGCATCCTCGCGGACAGCGTAGGTCTTGGTAAAACATTTACCGCTCTTGCTGTTATTAAATACTACGAAAATCGCAACAAGTCTGTCCTTGTACTCTGCCCAAAGAAACTGACGAACAACTGGAACACCTATAAGGATAACTATGTCAATAACCCCATTGCCGCCGACCGGCTTCGATACGATGTGCTGTATCACACTGACTTAAACCGAACTCACGGCACTTCAAACGGACTTGACCTTGGCAGACTGAATTGGGGCAACTATGACCTCGTAGTGATTGACGAATCTCACAACTTCCGCAACGGCGGCAAGTTGGTCGAGAACCCTGACGAGGAGACCAAAGACAATCGCTATGTCACCTTAATGAAGAAGGTCATTCGGGCTGGCGTAAAAACGAAAGTGCTGATGCTTTCTGCCACGCCGGTCAACAACCGTTTTAACGACCTGAAAAATCAGCTTGCCCTCGCATATGAAGGGCACACCGACTACATAGACGAAAAGCTCAACACTACCCGCTCCATCGATGAAATATTCAGGAATGCGCAAAGGGCGTTCAACACATGGAGTAAATGGGAACCGCACGAACGCACGACCGAAAACCTGCTCAAAATGTTAGACTTTGATTTCTTTGAGGTGCTGGACAGCGTGACTATCGCCCGTTCCAGAAAGCACATACAAAAGTATTACGATATGGCGGACATCGGTACCTTCCCAACAAGATTAAAGCCTATCTCGCTTCGTCCGCATCTTACTGATCTGAAGAAGGCAATCAGTTATAACGAGATTTTTGAGCAATTAATGCTCTTGTCACTGACAATTTATACGCCGACGCACTATATTCTGTCGAGCAAGATGGAGAAGTATGCCGATCTCTACGGCGATAACAAGGTCAATGTCGGCTTTACGCAGGCCAACCGTGAGCAGGGCATTCGTCGCCTGACCGCTATCAACCTGATGAAGCGTATGGAAAGCTCCGTCTATTCTTTCAATCTGACGCTGACTCGCATAAAGGGGTTGATAAACAGCACAATTGAAACGATTGACCGTTTTGATAAGCACGCTGGTGCTTCCCTCGAACTGACGGATATTTCAAATGTGGACGAGTTTGATGCTGAGGATCAGGACTCGGATGAATTGTTCTCTTTCGGTCGGAAAGTCAAAATTGACCTTGCCGATATGGATTATATGTCGTGGCGAGACAGTTTGGCAAAAGATGCCGAGGTGCTTGAACTGCTGACTCTATTTGTCGGAGACATTACGCCGGAACACGACGCAAAGATGCAAGAACTTTTCCGTGTGATTGACAATAAGATCACGCATCCCATCAACGAGGGCAATAAAAAGCTGATTATCTTCACCGCTTTTGCAGATACAGCCGGTTATCTCTATGACAATGTCAGCAGCTATGTCAAGAAACGATATGGGCTGAATACAGCAATGGTATCCGGCATTGTTGATGGACGAACAACTTGTCCCAAACTTCGTGCCGACCTGAACACGGTGCTGACCTGCTTCTCGCCTGTCTCAAAGGACAAAGAGCTGCTGATGCCGGACGATAAGACGGAAATCGACGTGCTGATTGCAACCGACTGTATTTCCGAGGGTCAGAACTTGCAGGACTGCGACTACCTTATCAACTACGACATTCACTGGAACCCTGTTCGCATCATTCAGCGTTTCGGGCGCATTGACCGTATCGGAAGCCGAAATAAGGTCATTCAGCTTGTGAATTTCTGGCCTGACGTGACGCTGGATGATTACATCAATCTGAAAGCGAAAGTTGAAACCCGTATGAAAATTGTAGACATGACCGCTACGGGTGATGACAACCTGCTCAGCGACGAGGAAAAGACCGATCTTGAATATCGAAAAGCCCAGCTCAAACGTTTGCAGGATGAAGTTGTGGATATTGAGGATATGACAACGGGCATTTCCATTATGGACTTGGGGCTCAACGAATTTCGGCTCGACTTGCTTGATTACATCAAGCACCATCCCGACATCGAAAAGACGCCTTTCGGTCTGCACGCAGTTGTTCCTGCCAACGAAGATGCCCCTGCCGGTGTAATCTATGTTCTGAAGAATCGGTCTAACAGCGTGAACATTGATAATCAGAACCGGCTGCATCCCTTCTATATGGTGTATATCGCCAATGACGGAGAAGTAATCTGTGACCACCTTTCTCCGAAACAGATGCTCGACAAGATGCGCCTTCTCTGCAAGGGAAAATCGGAGCCGATTCCTGCGGTGTACAAGCCATTCAACAAAGAGACCCGCGACGGAAAAGACATGTCCAGACTTTCCTCTCTGCTTGGCGATGCCATTGCTTCCATTATTGAAGTCAAGGAGGAAAGCGACATTGACAGCTTCCTGAGCGGGGCTCAGATGAGCTTCCTGTCAAATGAAATCAAGGGACTGGATGACTTTGAGCTGATATGCTTCTTAGTCGTGCGATGAGGTGATCATATGCTTGGACTTCCAAAGTCAACTGAAATGAGCAAGCAGCTTCCGAAGAAGGCTGTCTACGCAAAGTTTCAAATGAATACGGCGGCAAAGGAGAAAATCGACGCCGATATATCGAGAATCACCATTGTCAACGAGATCACACCGGCGAAAATCAACATTCCGGCTGGTGATGAAGTCGGAAGCTTCTTTGTTCTGCTTGTGGCGATGAAGAAGAAGGACTTTGATGAGAAAACAGTTGCCACACTGTCAAAGCTCATTCCGCAGAACATCCTGTTTGTGCTCGAATTTGAGGGGAAAAGCAAGCTGGCGATCTACCATACCAAGCTGATGCAGACGGATTGGAAGCCCACCGAAAGCTGTATCATTGAACTGCGGGGCTTGAACCTCGATAAAGTATGGGAAAACATTGTGGTGGAGATCGGCGGCGTGAGCATCGCAGACGGCAATACCCTTGATGAGCAGATCGCAGCCGATGAGCGACGACAGAAAATTGAAAAAGAGATTGCCAAGCTGGAAAAGCAGGCGCGGACGGAGAAACAGCCGAAGAAAAAGTTTGAGCTGGTACAACAAATAAAAAAAATTGCAATATGAAATAAATTAAAGGAAGGATGGCGCGGTGTCTTGCTCTTATATAAAATGCTACTTACGCTAAATGCTACCTCTTGGATGGCGATTATATATGCGATAAAAGAAGGATGGACAGTCGGGAAAATACCGAGCCATTTGTTTGGAATAATTCTCTTAATCGTTCCGGTCTTCCTGTCATGGCTTTCGCTCGCTCTGTCTCGTTTCTTGGGGACAGAGTCTCCTGTCGTTAATTGCAAAGAGTTTAATCTTGCAGACGGAGAATTTCTTCCGATATACATGGCTTACTTCTTTGTTTCGGTTGGAGTATCGGAGCATTTTACAATGGCAGTCGTGTATCTGATAGTATTTGTTTTTACGTTTCTATCGCAGACGCAATACTATAACCCGATATATCTGCTTTTTGGCTACCACTACTACCATGTTTCCACAGAAAGCGGAACAAAGATTTTTGTTATCCGAAAAGGACCGGTCATCCGCAATATTAGAGATTTGAGATTTGATCACCTGCACCGATTGAACAATTCTACTTTTATAGAGAGGTAAGATAGAATGAAGAATATATGCGTGAAGCTTAGCCAGCGAGAAAACAAGAAATACCGAAAGATGCTTTCGTCCGAAGAAACGATTTTTCCGGAATTTGACCCCGAAAGTGCTTCTACTTCGCCGTACACTCCGGGGGCAACACTCCAAGATGACGATTGGTTTTGCATTACAAACGCAAAGGGACAAGAATACAGTATTGATTTGCTATCGGATACCGTTTCGACAGCAGACTTGGACTCCCTTACCCGTGCAGAGTTTAACAAAATCGACTATCTGTTCGTTATTGATGGCAGGTTTATCTTTTTCCAGAATGTTTCCAAATCAAAATTGGTCTCACAAAAACGGATTGTGCATTTTGGAGAGGAATTTACATATAAAACAGACTGTGCGGAAATTGTCATAAGAGATTTACCGGATGCCATTTATGACAAAAACACCGATAACCTATACTTCCGCAGGCTCGAATCTATTACCAGCATATTTAGAGGAATAGATTTGCTTTATCGTGAAGCGACGCAAGAAGAAACCAATTCTTTCCTTGCGAATGACTTTATCAGCTTAAAAGATGATTATTCTGGCAGTAAGGTCAAAACGGCAAACCGGAAAAGAATCGCCCTTGCCGCAAAGACATTATCGGAGCTTGATGAGCCGGACAGAAGGAACATTTTCAAATATATCGGAGACTATTGCCCAGATTTGAAAGTGTCCGAAAATTCCTTTGAAGTCGGTTCTGAAAACGACTTAAAAATGCTGCTGTACGGCATTGAACAAAGATTTTACACAACTCCGGTAGGCAGTGAAAAGCGTCTTGCCAATTCGGTTATTACATTAAATCAAGGAGGACAAGCCTAATGGATAAACTGAAAATGCAAACAGCGAACAAAGCCGATGAGAATTTCAAGAAGTTAGCAGCGCTGTTCCCCAACGCCGTGACGGAAACAATCAACGAGAACGGCGAGGTCGTCCGGGCGATTGACAAGGATGTGCTAATGCAGGAGATTTCCTGCACCGTGGTGGACGGCAAAGAGGAACGCTATCAGTTCACTTGGCCTGACAAAAAGAAGTCTGTTCTTCTTGCCAATGCTCCGATCAATAAGACGCTGCGTCCCTGTCGTGAGGAAAGCGTGGACTTTGATACCACCGAAAACCTTTATATTGAGGGCGATAATCTCGAAGTGCTGAAACTGTTGCAGGAAACCTATCTTGGCAAGGTCAAGATGATTTACATTGATCCTCCGTACAATACGGGGAATGATTTTGTATATGAGGACGACTTTGCTCAGAGCATGGATGAATACCTTGCCAACAGTGGGCAGTATGATGAGGACGGCAACCGTATGGTGCAGAACACCGAGAGCAACGGTCGCTTCCATACAGATTGGCTGAATATGATTTATCCTCGTCTAAAATTAGCAAAAGATTTGCTGACTGATGACGGTGTAATATTTATCAGTATTGATGACAATGAGCAGGAAAACCTCAAAAAATGTTGCGACGAAGTGTTTGGCGGGCAAAATTTCGTAGCGCAGTTGGTATGGGAAAGAGCATTCTCACCCAAAAATGATGCACGATTCGTCTCGAATAGTCATGATTACGTACTTATGTATGCCAAGGATATAACGCAGTTTGTTATCGGAAGGCTTCCAAGAACAGAGGAAGCAAACGCCCGTTATTCTAATCCGGACAATGATCCACGTGGTGTGTGGATGTCAAGCGACATTTCTGTTAAGACCTATAATGCGGAATGTGATTACCCTATTACCGCCCCTTCGGGGCGAGTAATAGAGCCTCCAGCAGGTCGCTGCTGGAGGCTCTCCAAAAAAGCATTTTTGGAGAGACTCCAGGATAATAGAATTTGGTTTGGCCCTGATGGAAACGGTGTTCCCAGAATTAAGCGTTTTCTCACTGATTTGAAGCACGAAGGAATGGCGCCAACCTCTATTATGTTCTTTAAGGATGTCGGTCACAGCCAGGAAGGCGCACAGGAAGTTTCCAAACTTCTTGATGGCGGCTTTTTCAGCGGTCCCAAACCGCAGCGTTTAATGCAACGACTTTTGACTCTTGCAAACTTAAAATCTGATTCTGTGGTTCTTGACTTCTTTTCAGGCTCAGCTTCAACTGCCCATGCCGTAATGAGCAAAAACGCCGAAGATGGCGGACATCGCAAATTCATTATGGTTCAGCTCCCCGAAGTGACCGATAAAAAGAGTGAAGCATACAAAGCTGGATACAAGAATATCTGCGAAATCGGCAAGGAGCGCATCCGACGTGCCGGGAAGAAAATCAAAGAGGATAACCCTTTGACAGCACAAAATCTTGACATAGGTTTCCGTGTTTTGAAATGCGATACTACCAATATGAAAGATGTCTACTACAATCCCGCCGACTACAAGTTCTCCATGCTCTCCGCCTTTGAGGATAACATCAAAGAGGACAGAACGCCGGAAGATTTGCTGTTCCAAGTGATGCTGGATTTGGGCGTACTGCTTTCCAGCAAAATCGAGGAAACCACAATTGCCGGCAAGAAAGTGTTCAATGTGGAGGACAACTATCTGATTGCCTGCTTCGACAGCAATGTGACCGACGAAACCATCAAGGCGATTGCCATGCAGAAGCCTTACTACTTTGTCATGCGGGACAGCTCTATGGCAAACGACAGCGTGGCCACTAACTTCGATCAGATCTTTGCTACATATAGCCCGGATACCGTAAGGAAGGTGCTGTGATGAATAGGCAATACGCAGAAAAAATCATTTCGGCATTAAAAGATGACTTGGAGAGCGACTATAAAGACTGTAAACTTTTCGATAATATGAGTCGTGCGGAAAAGTTATTTGGTAAAGAGATTCCTGCAATCGGAGATTGTATGGAAGAAGTAAACAACTACGACGGCACGATTTATAGAAATGCTAAAATAGTCATCGATTTGCTTGAAATGAAATTGACAGAACAGGCTACGTTATCATTTGATTTAACGGCATTCCGAATCAACGATGCCGAGTTCTGCAAACTTGTTGAGCAATCTTTTCAGCTTTATAAAGAAGCGAGAATCAGTATGGCAACAGAGAAGATTTGGGATGCGTTTGAACGAATCAAGACATATTATCAGCGATGTGATAAAAAAGCCTCCGCTGACAGACTGCTTGATGTAATAAGCAAAGGCAATACTGATTACAGAGCAATGCTGCAAGAAGAATTCGCTACGCTTACCAAACTGGGAAACGCTTTTAGAATCCGCCATCACGAAACGGATAAGAAAGACATCTGCTGCGATGAACACTATGACTACTTGTTTCACAGATGCCTTTCCGTTCTGAAGCTGGCGACGAGTGTATTAAACGAGGTGTGCCCTGATGAAATTTAGCTTCAAAATACAACAATACCAAACCGATGCGGTCGATGCCGTTGCGCGCGTCTTTCAGGGGCAGGGTTTCCACGGCAAGGTCAACTATATCCGTGACTTGGGGACGCAAAAAACAACTACTCCATTCTCGCCCCGTACGAAGCAAATGTCGTTTATCCGCACAGATGAGCAACTCACTGTTGCTGATGTGGATGATGGTGACAATGACGATACCGGTTACAAAAATGAGATCGTCCAGCTTTCCGATGAGCAGCTGCTGCACAATATCCAGACGTTACAGATTCAGAATAATATCAAGCTCTCCACTTCCCTTGTCAAAGACCTTGGGCATTGCAGCCTTGATATTGAAATGGAAACCGGCACGGGCAAGACGTATGTCTACATCAAAACGATGTTCGAGCTGAACAAAAAATACGGCTGGAGCAAGTTTATCGTGGTCGTCCCGTCCGTTGCGATTCGTGAGGGCGTGAAGAAGTCCTTTGAAATCACCACAGACCATTTTATGGAGTATTACGGGAAGAAAGCGCGATTCTTCATCTACAACAGTTCCAATCTGAACCAGCTCGATAGCTTTTCAAGCAGCCCCGACATCAACGTGATGATTATCAACACGCAGGCGTTTGCGTCCTCGCTGAAAGAGGACGGCAAGAGCAAAGAGGCTCGTATCATTTACTCAAAGCGTGACGATTTTGCTTCCCGCCGCCCAATTGATGTCATCAAGGCCAACCGCCCAATCATCATTTTGGACGAGCCGCAGAAAATGGGCGGCGATGTAACACAGAAAGCACTGCAAAACTTCAACCCGCTGTTCGCCCTCAACTACTCGGCTACCCATGCCAAGCATCACAATCTTGTCTATGCGCTGGATGCGCTGGACGCTTTCAACAAACGGCTGGTCAAGAAAATTGAGGTTAAGGGCTTTGAGGTCAAGAATCTCCGTGGTACGGACAGCTATCTCTACCTTGAACAGATTGTCCTTTCCGGCAAGAAGCCGCCGATGGCAAAAATCGAGCTGGAGATTCGCTACAAGAAATCAATTAACCGTGAGCTTCGTACTGTGGGTGTCGGCGACGACCTTTACTTCATTTCGCAGGAAATGGGGCAGTACAAAGGCTATACCATTTCCGAAATCGATCCGCTGCGTGGCACTGTGACTTTTACCAACGGCGTAGTCATCAAAGCCGGTGACGTAGTAGGCGATGTGTCCGAAAAGGATATTCGCCGCATTCAGATTCGCGAGACCATCCTTTCCCACTTCGAGAAAGAGGAGAAGCTCTTTAACATGGGCATCAAGTGCCTGTCCTTGTTCTTCATTGACGAGGTGGCAAAATATCGCCAGTACGATGAAAATGGCGACGAGGTACTTGGCGAATACGGCATGATGTTTGAAGAGGAGTATATTTCCATTCTGAATGAGCACATTACACTGCTTGATGCGCCGTATCAGAAGTATTTGAAGTCCACCGGCAGCGATGTTCATCGGGTACATAAGGGCTATTTCAGCATCGACAAGAGAACCGGGCGCAGCGTGGACAGCCAGCTCAAGCGTGGCAGCGAGTTCTCCGACGATATTTCTGCTTACGACCTGATATTGAAGAACAAGGAACGGCTGCTTTCCTTTGACGAACCGACACGGTTTATCTTCTCCCACTCCGCGTTGCGTGAGGGCTGGGATAACCCAAACGTGTTCCAAATCTGCACTTTGAAACACTCCGACAGCAATACGGGTAAGCGGCAGGAGGTCGGCCGTGGTCTACGCCTTTGCGTCAATCAGAACGGTACCCGTATGGACGTGCAGAGCTGCGGTGACAGCGTCCACGAAATCAATGTGTTGACAGTAATTGCCAGCGAAAGCTACAAGAACTTTGTTTCGGAATTGCAGTCGGATATCAAGGCTGTGCTTTATGACAGACCTACGGTGGCGACAAACGAATACTTCAAGGGCAAATATGTCAAAGTGGACGATACGCTGACGCTTATCGACGACGAGAAAGCGAATGCTATCGAGTTCTACCTCATTCAGAACGGCTATGTGGATATGAAGCGCAAGGTGACAGACAAATATCGGCAGGCTGTTAAGAACGGAAGCATTGCAGAACTGCCCGAAGAACTCAAACCGATGGCTGACGGCATCCATAGGCTCATTCAGGCAGTCTATGATGACAGCGCTCTGGATGATATAGTTTCTGACGCTCACAACCCAAAGATCAAGGAAAATCCGCTCAATGAGAATTTTGCCAAGCGGGAGTTTCAGGCGCTGTGGCGTGAGATTAACCATAAGTATGCCTATACCGTTGATTTCGACAGCACTGAGCTGATCCGTAACGCTATCGCTCATATTGACGAAAGGCTCTTTGTTTCCGAATTGCAGTACACCACCACCATCGGGCGCCAGAAAGCAGAAATGAACGAATATGAGATTGAACGTGGAGAAACTTTTACCGATGAAAAAACTCGGACAAGGACGCTCAAACATGCTGAAACCAGTCAGATTAAGTACGATCTCATCGGGAAAATCGCAGAGGGTACCGTTCTGACACGGCGCACGATTTCTGCGATTCTGCAAGGCATTCGCATGGAGAAGTTCTATATGTTCCAGAACAACCCGGAGGAGTTCATTACAAAGGTCATCCGGCTTATCAATGAGCAAAAAGCCACAATGATCGTGGAGCATATTTCCTACGACACCATTGAGGGCGAATACGACAGCTCCATCTTCACGGCTGAAAAAGCGACTCAGAGCTTCGATAAGGCGTTCCTCGCAAAGAAAGCTATTCAAGACTATGTATTTACGGACGGTTCTGCTGACAAGAGCATTGAGAGACGGTTTGCAGAAGATTTGGATGCTGCGGAGGAAGTGTGCGTATATGCCAAACTGCCGAGAAGCTTTCAAATTCCTACGCCGGTGGGCAATTATTCACCGGACTGGGCAATCGCTTTCTATGAAGGTAAGGTCAAGCATATTTTCTTCATAGCTGAAACGAAAGGCACCATGGAGACCCTTGAACTTCGTCCAATCGAGCGGGCAAAAATATCTTGTGCAAGGAAGCTGTTCAATGAGATGTCTACGAGCAATGTGGTGTACCACGATGTAGATACCTATCAAAACCTGCTGAACATAATGAACTCGATATAAGGAATGGGTGTGCATAAATTCAACTTGAAAAGCTATCCTTCGTCGCTTTGCAGATAGCAATATTGCTTTGACACGATACAATCTTTTCGACAACTATAATAGTTTGAATGGCAAAGCAAAAAGTTGAGAAGCTTTGAGAACGTTTGAGAAGGAATGAGAAGCTTTGAGAAAAAAATCTGTGCTATACTATATCGTGTTATCAAGCACTCCCACCACCAGCCCACCTACTTGATAACACATCACCCCCGCTGCACCCACAACCAGCAGCGCATAGCACCCAACAGGACAAATTAGCAGCAAACAGGACAAAACAGGACGAAACAGCACAAAATAGCACGCTTTAGCAAATAAACCTGTGCTATGATAGTATCGTCGGAAGAACGCAGTCCCCGACAGAGGCAATCAGCGTCATGCTGACTGCCTTTTTCTAGTGCGCCCGGCAAGAGCAACAACTAAGTGGTGAGAGACCACAACGCGCTCGGCAGTAGGAAGCGTTAGCCGAAGGCAAGGGTGTCCATCGTGAGATGGAATCTGAAGGAAGCCGGATGTCAGCGAAAAAAAATGCTGGCGGGCAAACTCCCGAACCGACGAACAGAAATCACATAGAAGGCTGTACAGGGACGGACGAGTGTGCTAGACAACACGAAGTCCAATGCTGCCCGAATCCCGTGCGGTAAATGTGGCGGTTATATGGGAGGAAAGCTGTTGTTCTTACCCGGGGAGGTCTTGCAGACGGGAAGTAGGAGAATCCGAAAGCCGCAGTAACAACGAACTGCAAGAAGTCAGCCGAAGCCATAGTACCTTGCGGAATCAAGGGAAGGGCTGAACAATCGTAAGTCTCAAGTAAAGACTGGAAGGAGGTCGGTGTGATGAAAGCAGAAAACCGAGGAAACGAGGGCTTCCTGCAAAGAGCAAGTGTGGAACACCAAGGGTATGCAGAAGCGCGGAGCACAGACCGCAGAGAAGGGAAAGAACGAGGCGGTGCAAGCGACCTGCTGGAAGCGATACTGGACAGGGATAACCTGAACAGAGCGTATAAGCGGGTCAAGAGCAACCACGGAGCAGCAGGAATCGACGGAATGAGCGTAGAAGAAGCGTTGCCGTGGTTAAGGGAACATAGGGAAGAACTTTTGCAGAGTATCCGAGACGGAAGCTACGAGCCAAGCCCGGTACGGCGGAAGGAAATCCCGAAACCAGATGGCGGCGTGCGAAAACTGGGAATCCCGACGGTAGTAGACCGAGTGATACAGCAGGGAATCGCACAGAAGCTGCAAAACATATGGGAACCGCAATTTTCAGACAGCAGCTACGGATACCGACCGAAACGGAGCGGTCAGCAGGCGATTCAGAAAGTAAAGGAATATGCGGAACGCAACCGAGGACGGAACGTCCGCCGAGTGATGCAGAAAGTGAAAGTGTATATCCGTGGATGGCTTGGCTACTTCCATGTAGCAGACATGAAGCGGACGATGAAGTCTTGGGATGAATGGCTGCGGCGCAGGTTTCGCATGTACATCTGGAAGCAATGGAAGAAGCCCCGAACGAAGGTAGCCAACTTAAGGAAGCTGGGAATTCCAGCGGACAAGGCATACCAGTGGGGGAATTCCCGATTGGGCTATTGGCGAATTGCCGGAAGCCCAGTTTTAGCATGTTCCATTACAAACGAAAGACTCGCGACAGCAGGATATTTTGGTATCCTCAACTGCTACGAGTCCTTGCACTCATGCGATTGAACCGCCGTGTACCGGTCGGTACGCACGGTGGTGTGAGAGGTCGGCCCTCCTATTTATTTAGGGGAGTCTCCTACTCGATTACCCTGCTGCGCATTTTGAAAGGAGGTGGTCGCCTTGATTGTCAGCAACTGACCCCAATTTTCGCAGGCAGACTGCACTCGCAGCCTGTCTATTTTGTTGCCGCAAAAGCGGAGAAAGTGAGAAGTATATGAGGGTATTTGGCAAAATCAACATCATCGGGCTGGACAACGGCTACGGGAACATCAAGACGGCGAACGGCATTTTCCCGGCGAGCGTTACTTGCTGCGAGACCGAACCGGCGCACGCGCAGGACGTGCTGGTGTACGATGGCAAGTATTACGTCATCGGCGCGGGGCATCGGGAGTTCACGCTGGATAAGGTCGGCAATCAGGATCATTACCTGCTGACGCTGGCGGGCATCGGGCAGGAGCTGTGGTGCAATCAGCTGACCACGGCGGCTGTTCATCTGGCGGTCGGATTGCCGTTGACGTGGGTCGGCGACCAGCGCGAGCAGTTCCGTGCCTATCTGTCGCAAAATCGGCATGTAGATTTCAACTGGCGCGGCATTGACTACCATGTTGATTTGGTCGGCGTGGACGTGTACGCGCAGGGGTATTCTGCCGTTATTCCCGAACTGCGGAAATTCACCGGGGCGAACATGCTGTGCGACATCGGCAA
>ULTJ01049473.1_pt1 | contig 29427 bp, 27 predicted proteins | sample 1957491 | NCBI WGS metagenome assembly ULTJ01 (sample SAMEA4835731, study PRJEB28245) | human gut metagenome | biome: gut microbiome; material: fecal sample | place: Denmark | collected 2008 | reverse complement strand
CTGTGCACCCATCTGGCCGGTTGCTCCGTCGAGCGATTCCTTACCGCAGAATAGCATGTCATACTTATCCTGGGTATCGGCCGCCGAGAGGATAGAGTAGCTCGTTGCAAGGGTGTCGGCATTGCCGAATGCACGATCAGTCACGAGAACGGCCTTGTCAGCTCCGACCGCGAGGCACTCACGCAAAGCAGCCTCTGAATTTGGAGGTCCCATGGTTATGAGTGTGACCTCGCCGCCGTACGTCTCCTTGACCTTCATCGCTGCAGACAGCGCGTTTGCATCCTGAGGATTGAGTATCGCGGGAACTCCGGCGCGGATAAGATTGCCCGTTTCGGGATCCATACGCATCTGGTCAACATCGGGAACCTGTTTTACACAGCAAAGTATTTTAAGCATCAGTCTGCCACCTTTCCGGGATTGAGTATGCCCTTTGGATCAAGCTTTGCCTTTGCAGCCTTGAACTCGTCGCGCACATTTTCGCCGAGGTATGCTGTTTTGGCATAGCCGATGCCGTATTCACCGCGGATATCTCCGCCGAGAGCAGCGCACTTTTCATACACCGCTGCCGAAAAATCGGCAATAGCTGCCTTGAACTCGTCTTTTTCGCCGTCGGAAGCTATGTGAATATGCATTCCGCCGGTGCAGACGTGTGCATACGCCAGTGCTTTCAAGCCCTTTTCTCCGGCAAGAGCCTTGGCCCATTCAACCATCTCGGCGATATTTTCTGCCGGAACGGTTATGTTATACTCAAACGAATTCTTTGCACCGCTTTCCATCGAGGTATGGAACGCATCGTGGGCTGCCCACATATCGCGCTTCATGGTCGGTGTGTCGCCTACCAGTATATCCAGGCATTCCATATCTTCGGCAAGCTCCGCTATGGCTTCCATCTGCTCCATGACTGCATCGTCGTCCTCGCCCTCGAGAACTGCCATGAGGGTCGCTGCGACACGCTCTCCGTCCATTTCGACCGGAAATACCGGGGAGCCGGTAACATTACCGGAAAACTCCACCATATCGGTGTCCATGTACTCAACAACTGCCGGTGCGCAGCCCGTTCCGGTAACGATCCCGGCTGCTTTTATGCAGCTTTCGGTATCCATAAAGGGTAAGAGTAGAATGGCGTCTGCGCCAGGCTTTTCTACAAGTTTAAGGCTCAGTTCGGTAATGACAGCAAGCGTGCCCTCGCTGCCAATAGCGAAAGAAAGTATTTCCCTGTTGTCGCTGAGAGTCTCAATACTACCGTCAGCTAAAACCATGACTGCGTCAACTATGTAGTCACGGGTTCTACCGTACTTGACCGCGCAGGGACCGCCTGCGTTGGTGGCAGCGTTGCCGCCGATGGTAGCGGTCTTCTCGCCCGGGTCGGGGGGATAGTACATGCCATTCTTTTCGGCCTCAGCCTTCACATCCTGCAAAAGTACACCAGGCTGAACTTTGAGAATGCCGTCAGCATAGTCCAAAACCTTGTTCATTCCCTTGACGGAGAGAACAATGCCGCCCTTCACGGGCACAGCCCCGCCCACCTGTCCTGTGCCTGCGCCCCGGACAGTTACGGGGATGCCTGTTTCATGGCAGAGCTTCATCACAGTAGCAACATCTTCGGTGCTTAAAGCCTCAACCACAGCCTCCGGACAATAATTCCCGCCCGGATACTCGTCATGGCAATAATCTGCGCCTATCAAGTCCCCGGTGAGGACATTTAAGCCAAGTTTCAACATTTCATCAATAATCATTTTTACAGAATCCTTTTATTTTTTTGTAATATTCATATACTTCTGAGCGCATGTCTCATATATATGTTATGTGACAACTCGTGCTTTACAGTTGAGCAGGGGCCATGTCCGGGGTAGATTATGAGGTTCTCATCCAAGCCCGCAATAATTCTCAGCGAGTTCATCAGTTCAGTGCTATCTCCGCCCGGTAGATCTGTTCGACCAACTGAACCGGCAAACACAGTGTCTCCTGTAAATAATGCGCCTTCTGTTCTAAGCACCACAGAGCCTTTGGTGTGACCCGGAGTATGCAGAATATGGACATTTATGTTCCCCACTGATATAACTGCCCCGCTATTGTAATTAATCAATGGTGAAAATGCGCTGACTGTCGGGAATGCTTTACCCATATCATACTCGACCGTTTCATTGGGGCAGTCGGCTTTATGACAGTATATCGCCAATTCGGGCCATTGCTTCTGCAGCACCGGAATTGCGAGAATATGGTCATAATGCCCATGCGTGAGCAGTATTGCGTAGGGCGTAAAGGCATTTTCTAGGATATACCCGGCAATTTTCTCGCCGCTATCGGCCGGATCAATTATCACGCACTTACCGGATATAGGGTCGCTGAGAATATATGTATTTGTCTGGTATTCACCCAAGCACATTTGTTTTATGTTCATATAGTTCTCCTCAACACTTCATTCTGCATCACACGACACCGATCATTTGTTGCGGAACACGGGAGTGCGCTTCTCTGCAAACGCCTGAGTTCCCTCTTTAACATCTCCGAGTCAAAAGTGAGTCGGGTAAGATAGTTTTCCATTGTTGCATGAGCGCTTTGATTAAGGCCGTTTGCGTTGTTGAGAAGAGCTTTGATCGCACGAACACCTATCGGGGCTTTTGAGGCATACAGCTTTGCCTGTGCCTGCGCACACGAAAGAAGTTCGTCGGGAGCAACGACCTTCTGAACGATGTTCATGCTCAGTGTCTCATCCGCGCCAAAGGTTTCTCCCGAAAACATAAGATGCTTCATATGCGGAGTGGAAAAGCCTTTTCCCAGCGTATAAGTAGTACCCCAATTGGCGAACATGCCAAAATTGATTTCGGTAAGTCCGAATTTTGCGCGTTCACCGGCAATGACATAGTCAGCCATCATTGCAAGAACAAGACCACCGCCCAGCGCATAGCCATCCACAGCCGCAATAACAGGAATCGGAAAATTCAGTATCTTATCCATTACCGCACGCGCAACGGTATTCTCGTATATTGCCTCCTCTGAGGTTTGCGGCCCTTCGTTTAAATCATCGCCCGCAGAAAAGGCTTTTTTCACGGAGCTTGTCAAAACCACCGAACGGACCTCATCCTTGTTTACAAGCTTTTCTAAAGAAGTGAACATCCTTTCAAGCTCGTCGAAAACACCCAATGTAAAAAGATTCAGAGGAGGACGGTTAAAAAACACAGTGGCCACTTTGTCTTCTACTGCGGCATAAAGATTTGTCGTATCAATTCTCATTTAAACCAGCGATTTCTTTCTCAGAACTTTTCTACAAGGATGGGTAGAAGTTCAACGGCATCGCCAATCAGAGTGTAGTCGGCCTGCGAAACGATGGGAGCCTTTTCGTCCTTGTTAACTGCAAAGATTACATTTGCCTGATTTATTCCGACCATGTGCTGTATCTGGCCAGATATTCCGATTGCCATGTAAAAATTGGGTCTGAGCATACATCCGGAAACGCCGATATAGCGTTCCTTGGGATACCAATGCTCTTCCTCGGCAACAGGTCTTGAACAACCGACCTCCGCTCCAAGCTTGGCGGCAAGCTTCTCGGCGCAAGGTATGTTGTCAGCGCTTGAAAGGCCCCGTCCAATACCTACGATCCTTTTCGCGGCTGCAAGGTTTACAGACGACACGTCCAGTTCTCTCGTGCCGATCTGTTCCACAGAATCATCGGGCTGTGAAGGCAGGTCTTCAATCTTAGCATCGACAGGCTCCGCCGCCGCATCAAACACGCCCGAGCCCACAACAATGACAGCGGGCAGACTGCTGCTTTCCGTTTTTACGGCGCTTCCTCCAAAGACGAGCCGCTGCGTTTGCACGGTGCTGCCGGTTACGGTTACCGACGACACATCGCAAAGCGGGCTCACGCCGAGCTTTGCAGCGGCATATCCGGCTACCAATCTGCCATCGCAGCTGGATTCGCAAATAATAATGTCGGAATCGGATATAAAATCGGACAGGCTCTTTAAAATGCACGGCACAGAAGAGTCTTCGTAGCAAAACGCCTCGTCTGCACATCCAAAGGTTTTTGCAGAGGTGATCAGCACGACTTTGCTTCCGAGAGCTTTGGCGCCTGCCGTCAGTTCTTTAATGTTATTTGCGCCGTTGGCAAATACGGTGATTTTATTCATTGTCATGTACCTCCCGACTTTATCAGACATACTTCTTGACGGCTCTAACAAATGCATCTATTCCGTCCTCATCACTTGCTTTGAAAACGACCTGCTTTCGGTCGGTGCGTTTAGGTGCGAGTACCGACACGGTTTCGCAAGCAGGCTTTTTGTATTCAAACTCAGAAGCGTCCCATACCTCAACGGCCTTCTTGCCGGCGGCAAGAATATCCTTCATTGAAGGAATACGGGGTTTGCAAATATCGCTTGTAACCGAAACAACGGCTTTGCCACTGATTTTTATGATTTCGGTATGGCTTCCGTTGTTTCGCTCGATCACCCACGCTCCGTCTTCAAACGAAATTTTATCTGCGCCATTTATAGTGGGAACACTGAGCAGAGAGCCGACCATGTTGCCGAGAATCTGGGAGTACATATCGCTGCTTCCCTCACCGAAGATGACAAGGTCAACATCGCCCACGCGCTCAACAGCCTGAGCAATAAACTTAGCTGTCGTTAAGGCATCTCCGCAATCGGCGGTCTGAACGCCGTAGAGCTTTACCGGCCCCCTCGACAGTGCAGCTTTTCTCATTTTGGAGTTTGTCAGTACATCACCCGACACGGTCAGCATATCAACTTCTGTGCCGTCTATCGTCTTGCCGAGCAGCATTGCTGCTTCAATGGCGTTGAGATCATACTGACTTACGGTCCATTGCGCTGCTTCTAGATTCAAAGTGCGGTCGGCATTGACCGTTATCTCGCTTTCTTCTTTTACATACTTGAAACAAACAAGAATCTTCATAATTCCACCTCATACAGTACTTTTAGTGTCAGCGTTTTCACTTCTTTAATTGCAATTTGTGTGCCAACCTTTTATACTTGCGCTTTCAAAAGAAGAAAGCCCATTGTAATTACTTTTTTAACTACAATGGGCTGATTTTTAATTCAGCGGATTATCTGTTCCTGTAGACAGGATTTCTCTTTTCTTCAAAAGCAAGAGAACCTTCTTTGCAGTCCTCGGACAGATATGCCGCACGATCACATTTTCTCTCAAGTTCCAGACCTTCCATAATGTTCTGGTTCATGTAGAAATTAATGGCCTGCTTTGTGAGACGATTTGAAACAGGTGAATTGTATGCGATCTTCTCGGCCAGCTTAACAGCCTCGTCAAGAAGTTGCTCCTGTGAGAAAACATCTGTAACAAGTCCGATAGTCAACGCCTTATCAGCAGAAATCTTTTCAGCAGTGAACATCAGGCGTTTTGCCTGAGCAACACCTATTATGCGCGGCAGACGCTGTGATCCGCCCCATCCGGCTATCATACCAATCTTGGTTTCAACAAGGCCCATTTTTGCATTATCCGACGCGATCCTTATGTCACACGCAAGTGCAAGCTCAAGTCCGCCACCCAGCGCATATCCGTTTATAGCTGCGATCGTAGGACACGGAAAATTGGAAAGGCGAGTAAGTATACCTCTTGACCAAACATCAGATTCATCGAGCTGATCTATGGTCGGATCGCTGTACTCACCGACATCGGCACCGGCACAAAAAGCTTTCTTACCTTCTCCGGTGAATATGACGCAGCGAAGGTCCTCTCTATCTTCCAGGTCTCCCATAGCATCTCTGAGATCCCTGAGCATTTGAGCGCTCAGAAGATTCAGTGGTAGTGCAGACAATGTCACAACAGCGATTTTATCGCTGATCTCATACCTAAGAGAATTAAATTCTTTTACCATTTTATTCACCTCAAAATCAGTCCTTAGCTATGACTCCTTTATTATAGAGCTCGGCAATTTGACTTTCAGAATAACCAAGATCCTCAAGAATAGCATCGTTATCATAACCGTGAGTGGGCATAGCACGCCAGATCTGGGGAGGATTGACCTTGAATCTGGGGACAATGTTAACACCCTTGTATGTTTCACCCGTCATGGTATCCCACTCGACAAACATCTTTCTAGCGGTATACTGCGGATGATCGGGCAAATCAGGGAATCCAAGAACGGGGCTACATGCGACCTTGATCGACTCAAAATATGCTTCGTGCTCAGCATTTGTCTTGGAAAGCATATATTCATCAATTTTCTGAGCAATCAAAGGTGCTTTTGAAGACAGCATAGGAATATATGACATCGTTGTCGGATATTCCTCGGTACCGTAAAGTTCCTCAAGCCCAATATCTGTAAAGAATTGTTTTAGCTGGTTTACGCCCAACACGTTCATGAGGAGGAATCCATCCTTGGTTTTATAAACACCGACAGCCATCTGAACAGGATCCTTGTCGCCGGGACGGTCATAGATTATGCCATCATTGAGATAATCAACGATATTGTAGGTCTCAAGACGCATAAGTACTTCTGTCATAGCGATGTCAACGCTTTCCCCTTTACCGGTTTCTCTGGCTCTGGTCAGCGCCGCCAGCGTTGCCGCGCAGCCGTAGACAGCCGTAAACAGATCACCGACATAGGGGTATCCGGGGATCGGAGGTCCGTCGGGCATACCATTTTGGCTCATATAGCCACTCATCGCCTGCGCTATGCCGTCAAAGCACGCACGGTTGAGATATGCCGGATCTGCATCTTCCTGTCCGTATCCTGATATTCTGGTAATGACAAGCGAAGGATTGATAGCCCACAAGAATTCATCGGTTATGCCCTTCTTGATAAGGCTTGGTCCTTTGCCTGCGGTCAGGAAAATATCCGCATCGGCGATAAGCTGTTTGAAAATCTCCATTCCTTCCGGGCTGAAAAGATCAAGAGCGAGGCTTCTGTCGTTTCTGTGGTCAGCCTCTGCCTGCCTGTAGTTTCGCAGGGGGTCACCACCGTTTTTCGTGCTCTCTATCCAAATAACATCAGCTCCCCATTCTGCCATCATGTGGGGGCCAAAGGGACCCGCTACCTGAACAGCGGAGAACACGACCTTAACACCCTGTAGTGGTCCTGCTTTGACCGGGTGGTGCAAATTATTATTAACATTCTGTTTTATGTATGGCATAATTCACCTCAGATTTTGTGCTGTTAAATGCATTACTTATACATTTTCACTATTCTTCTGCCCAGTGTACGAGCCATCATCTCGTCAGTGCCTCCGGATATTCTGGAAGCTCTGCAATCACGCCAAAAACGAGCTACTCTGTGCTCGGCGCAGATGCCTACGCCACCGAGAATTTGCAGTGCATCGTCGCAAACGTCCTGCGCAGCCTTCACGCAGTAGTACTTGCACATTGCCGCATATCCCTGTTCAAGCGTTCCGTGATCGTATCTGTATGCTCCCTCAAAAACCATATTGCGCATATTTTCGATCTTGCATGCCATATCCACCAGCTTCTGCTGAATGATGGGCTGCCTTGCGATGACGCTACCGAACTGAACTCTCTGGTTTGCATACTTTGCTGCATCCTCAAATGCGCAAAGGGCATAACCATATGTGTAAAGTGCGGAGATTACGCGCTCGACATTAAAGTCGTTCTTCTGCATATCAAATCCGGCACCCTCTTCACCGAACATATCATCAAGCTCAATTTCAACATTATCAAGATAGATCTCGCATGCGCTGTTAGTACGCAATCCGAGCTTGTCAAGAGGAGATATTTTTATGCCCGGAAGGTTTACAGGGAAGAAGAAGTTCGTGTATTTGCTCATCGTTTCGGCGTCCAGCGCAGTTATAATCATATACTCGGAAACAAGCGCGTCGGTGCAGAATGTTTTATGTCCATTAATATATATCTTGTTGCCGTCAATTCTGTAGGTCGTCTGCATTGCCCCCAGATCGGAGCCCGCTCCGGGTTCTGTAGCTGCATTGCACACAAGCACTTTGTTGGTGGCCATAAGCTTTTCCGCGATCTTTTTCTGCTTTTCGTTGCCCTCACGAAGAAGGACGGGATAGGTCGTGGAAGACCAGATGCAAGCCGCATTTCCGCCGTTTCTGAGCACTTCTTCCCAGCATGCGCAGAAGGTGGTGAAAGCATCTTCCTCAAGACCGCCGTACTCGGGTGGATTTATCATTGCATGAAGCCCAAGCTCACCGAGCGCTATGCAGAATCTTTCGGGGAATTTGTGCTCGACATCGCATTCGTTGAAATACGGTTCCCAGTTCTCACTCGTCATGAGATCTCTCATAGCCTGTCTGAGTAGTTCCTGGTCTTCATTAAAAACAATAGCCATTTTGTACCTCTTTCTTTGGATTATTTATGTTTTTAATCATTAATCTTATTTTTCTATTCTTTTTCTGCGGTTCGGATAGTCGCAGGATCTTCTCCATTGCCCCAAACTCTGTGCATATCTTTGAAGTTTGCAACAATAAGGAATATGGCAACTATGAATGATGGTATGCCTGCCCAGATCATTGCGTTCTTGACCGTCTGAAGTCCACCAACATAAAGAAATGCCAGGGTCATGATACCGGTCAGAATGCACCAGCCGACACGCCCGATCTTTGAAGGCTCCTCGTTATCGGGCAGGTTAGGCTGTGCAGCCATAGCGTTGCCGTAAACGCTGGACTGAACAAAGGTCCATGCAGAAAGGAATGCATATATGAGAATTGCAGCGAGGATAACCTTACCGCCGGGAAGAGTATTTACCACATAGATTATTGCGTCATAAGGGCTGGAATTGTACATTGCTATAAAGGTTTCGGGATCGCCGAGATATGTTGCAATAGAATAGTTGCCTACGGTCCAGAAGAAAATGCCGCAACCTATTGCGCTCGCAACGACAGTGCCGATAACGCACTCGCTTACCTTGCGGCCCTGGTACAGTCTGCCGTAATAAAGGCCGGAGCTGATTATGGGCGCAATGAACATAATGTTGAAGAACATTGTCCACCCCTGAGACCAGCCGGAGTTATCTGCCGCGCTCGTATAAAGAGTCATCTGGAAGAAATGCTGAAGCTGCCAGCCAATGGACTCAACAGTGTTGTTGATGATAAATGTGGTAGGACCGGCAACAACAACAAATGCACAAAGAACAAAGAAAATTATTACTCGAATGTTATTTGCCAGCGTAACACCCTTATACAAACCAGAATAGATGGTTATCGTCATTGCCAGTGTGATGAGAATGATTATTACCGCCTGAGTTACAATTCCACTGCTTATTCCGAACACTGCGGCGGCAAATGCTGCAATTATAGGGACAGATACGCCGAGAGAGTAACCGGAGTTGGAGAGAATTACACCGACCATGTAAAGATAGTCAAGAACCTTGCCAAGCAGTCCGTTGGCTCTTTTCCTGCCTATTAGTCCTTCGCATGCTGCGCCGACGCGAGATGTGTTGCGCTTCATAACAAACATAAAGAATGCATATGCCACACCGGCGACCGCGTAAATGCTGAACGGAACAATTCCCCAATGGAAAGCACCATAGGACGATGACCACTTGAGCGCTTCGGTGCTGAACGGCTCTACGCCAAACGGAGGTCCGGAAAGGTAACTGTAGAACTCAAGGAAAACCCAGTAGACAAGGCTTGCGGAAGAGCCCCAGACAAACAGGTTCGCATAAAAAGAGAAAGTGCTGGTTTTGGGCTTGCTGTCGCCGAATCTTTTGTTGCGGTACTTGCCCAAAACAAGCCATATGCAGATGAAAAAGCATACTAGGCAGAACAGAAGCCAGAGCCATCCGAAGCTGTTATTTATCGCCCAGAATGTTTTCGTCATGAATGCGTCCATTGCGCTTGGAAAAGCGAATATCAATGCCGCAAACACCAGAATAGTAAGAACCGCCGGTATTACTACCGCCCAATCTACTACTCTACTTTTTTTGTTGGCATCATTGTCCATCTTTATTCCTCCATATGAAAAGATTTTTGTGGTTGATTACCATACTTTTTGTGTTGCATCTTTCGTGCCAAAATTAAAAGCTAAATTTTTGCCGCTATCGTTTGGAATATACAGACGGCGCAATTCAAAAGCGTCATTTTTTTGACATATATGTCAGATGGGGCCTGACATATATGTCAGATATATGCCGTTCTTGTCTGATTTTGCTTGATTTCAATAGTCAAAAATGTATTGACAGGTTCTCGTTTTTTGCTAAAATGAGGTTGGCATACAATTATCAATCTATAGATTTAGGACTCTGAAAACTACACAGCATATTATTGAGAGGTGCTTATTATGCGTCTAAAAGAAGAAACTCGCATTATGCTTGATGCCTTGGCTTCTATGGGCAATTATGTAGAGGTCGTCGATAAAAACGGAACCTATGTATATTGTTCAGAAAACATTACATACGAAACGGGCTCCGCCAGTGATTTGGTGGGCAAGCACATAACACAGGCATTTAATCTGACGGATGACACCTCAGTGCTGATGCAAACATTAAAAACTGGTAAGCCACAGCGCGATGTGTTTCTTCACTACAATGTAAGAACAAGCGGCAGGGAGTTTTATTGGCTTTACAATTCATTCCCTCTGATCATTGACGGTAAAATTGAAGGCGCAATAGCAACATACAGAGAACTCGACTCAATAAAGAATGTGGTACAGTGTTGGAATTCAGTTCCCTCCTCATCGAAGTCGGCGCGAGGCAACATCTCAGGCAGTAGCAAAGGAATGTATGTGTTCGATGACATCGTTACGAGCTGCCCTAAAATGATGCAGTCCATAGAGCTTGCAAAAAGGATTTCAGCAAAAGAATCGTCTGTACTTATAGTCGGAGAGACCGGCACGGGAAAAGAGCTTTTCGCTCAAAGCATTCATTCATACGGTGCAAAAAACAACCGGCCATTTGTTGCAATAAACTGTGCCGCTATCCCGAATAATCTCCTTGAAAGCATACTTTTCGGTGTTGCAAAAGGTGCTTATACCGGAGCGGTTGAAAAGCGCGGATTGCTCGAAGAAAGTTCGGGCGGAACCATATATCTTGATGAGTTAAATTCGCTTGATCCGATATTGCAGGTCAAACTATTGAGAGCCATAGAAAGCAAAAAGATTCGGCGTGTTGGAGGAGACCGCGAAATCGACATAAATCCCCGAGTTATCAGTTCGCTTAATGTTGCTCCGAAAGAGCTTATCGCTTGTGGGCAGCTAAAGCCAGACCTGTACTATAGGCTCGCCGTGATCACCATTAACATTCCTCCGCTCAGAGAGCGCAAAGGCGATATTCCGATACTGTCTGCAAATCTGATTATGCAGATAAACCAAAAGCTTGACGCAGATGTGGCCGGATGCTCCGATGAGGTTTTGTCGATTTTCAGCAAGTACTCATGGCCCGGAAATGTCCGAGAGCTTAGGCACGCTCTCGAATATGCCATAACCGTTATGGGAGATCATGAAAAATTAATTCTCCGCGAACACCTACCTGAATATTTTGAGGATGTCTGTCATGAAGAAAAGCAGCCGGGGGCCGCCGCTCCGACTGCTTTCAAAAAATATCCTATTGGTGACTATAAGCTCACGCGGCAGGAAGCAATAGACGATTTCTCCGATTACTTTAACCGCGAATTCTTGACTCAGGCCCTTGACGAGAATAAATGGAATGTATCAAAAACTGCTAAGGCTATAAATATCTCGCGTCAGCATTTACATGAGCTTATTAACAAATACAATCTTAATTCTATTTGAGTAAATTCTTTTTTATCTTGCCAGTGCTCGTTCGCGGAAACTCTTTGCAAAACTCAACCACTGAGGGAAGCTTGAAATCCGCAAGGTATTTTGAGCAATAGCATATTATATCCTCAGGAGACAGTTGTTCTCCATCTCTTAACTGCACGACGGCTTTTACAGCCTGTCCGCGAAGAGGATCTGGAATACCGAAAACAGCTGCATCAGCAACACATGGATGAGTTGTCAATATGTTTTCGACTTCGGTAGTGGAAACGCTCTCACCTGATCGCTTAATCATGTTGCTGTGCCTATCGGAAAAATACAACCAGCCATCCTCATCAAGGAAACCGTCATCTCCGGTAGTAAACCAATCTCCTTGGAAGCAGTTATCGGTTGCTTTAGGATCGTTGTAATACCCTACTGCAAGACTCCTTCCGCGGACACCTTTTATCTGAATGCTTCCGATCTGACCCGGGGAAAGCTCGTTGCCGTCTCTGTCAACAATCCTAGTTTCGTATCCAAATGCTGTTTTTCCGACCGATGGCCACTTTCGTGCCCCTACCAACGGATCGCATGTAACGCACGATACTGTCTCTGTCGAACCGTAGCAGTTAATAAATCTGACGCCGAACCGCTCCTCAAACGCTTCCTTCTCCTTTGTGCTCATACCCATGGAAAAGTATATGCATTTAATAGCGTGGTCTTTCTCCCACGGCTGTGTCGGCTTTGACATGACGGTTCTGACCAAAAAAGGCATCATGTCTGCAATGTTTGCGCGGTATTGGCAAACCTGACGCCAGTAATTAGTTGCGCTGAATTTTTCGGCAATCACTACCGTTGCGCCTGTTACTAACGCTGACATGACGGCCATGTATTGAAAATCAATATGAAAGCACGGCATTGTAGTAAAGAATCTGTCGTTTGGAGACATGTTGCATTGCCACGCATGTATCTGACCGGCATAAAGCGCATTGCAGTGCGTCATAACTACACCTTTCGGATAAGATGTAGTTCCCGATGTAAAAAGTATTTCTGAAACATCTTCGCTGTTCAGGGGTCTTTCTTCGCTAAGTTGAGTGTCGTAATTCTTCAAAAGCTCAGAAAATTCAGCAATATCACTCCGGTCTGAGCTGCCCCTTGCCACTATAAGCTTTTCTAAATCGTATACATCACCTGACACGTAGCTATCAATGAGCCTGCTATCGGCAACAACAATTCTTGCTCCGCTTTTCTTGAGAATGTAATTTATCTCCGTCTGCTTATAGCCTGTATTTAGAGGAACGATAACGGCGCCTATTTGGGCAAGCCCAAACCAGCACATAAGGAATTCGGGACTGTTGAAAAGCTGGACCGCCACAGGCTCTCCTTTTTTAACGCCAAGATCTATAAACAAGTTCGAAGCTTTGCATATTTCGTCATACATCTCTTTGTATGTAGCCTGTGCAGTATTGCCGTTTCTGTCTTCATATATCATAAACAGTTTGTCCGCCCACTCACCGGCGGCTTTTTCCCATTGCTTCTTTAACGTTTTATTGCCAATTATATCTGACATTTGGGCAATACCTCCCGTTCTTGATTTTTCAGAAACACTACTCATTACCTTGCAACTTACATGCCAATCTGTACGGCGCTGACATTGCATTATAGGCTAAGTTTTGCTTGAGGCGAAACCAGTGGTGTAACATAGTTGTTGAATGTGTAACTAAAAAGCTGACGCCGTGTCTGCCGCTTTTACGGAACATAACCCTGACTGAGAGCGGTCACTTCGCTGTATTTTCCACTGTATTCAAAATATTTTGGCATGAAAATTGCAATCATAGTTGTTAAGTTGCTAACTTAACAAGGACGGATTAGTTTATGGAAAAGACAAAAGCCAAGACAGAATGGAAAATTTTCGTTCCCTCAGCGATCATCATTCTTACTGCGGCACTGATGATGATTTTTGCGCCTGTAAGATCAAAAGCCGTGATTGATAGTGTATTCTTATTCCTCACTCATCAAATAGGATGGGTGTTCCTTGTAGTTGTTCTCGCTCTGTTCATTATCAGTCTTTACATTGCTTTTTCAAAGTACGGTAGGATCAAACTCGGTGATGAAGATGAACCCAAGCAGTATTCTGACTTTGCATGGGTCGCAATGATGTTTTCTGCAGGTATGAGCATCGCAGTTATACTGCTCGGATTTATGGAGCCCATTAACCTTCTGTCTGTGAATCTGTTCGATTCGGAACCGATGAGTGATAAGGCTTATGAATATGCCCATATGTGTGCGCAGTACTTTCAGGGTCCTATTGCATGGGGCGTTTACGGACCGGCTTCTGTTCTTGTCGCTTATATGCTGTATGTAAAGCGCGGAAATGTCCTTAGAATGAGCGGTGCTTGTGCTCCTGCTTTGAGGGGGCAGACAAACGGGTTTATCGGAACCGTTATTGATGTTATTGTTGTTGTCGGTATGATCGGCGGTGTTTCCACATCTCTAGGGCTGGGGACTCCGGCTGTTACAAATCTCATCGAGTATCTTACCGGCATACCTCAAAGTACTTACATGGCTGTCGCTGTTCTGTTAATTTGGGCCTGCATTTTCGGAACCAGTGTTTTCTTAGGGTTAGATAAGGGTATAAAACGACTGAGCAATTTGAATTTGTACCTCCTTTTCGCTCTTATGCTGATTGTCATGCTGAATATGCCGCTCCGTCACTTGGTATATCTCGAAACTAATAGTATAGGCCTTATGATAGATCACTTTTTTGAGCTTTCACTTGGAACCGACATTTTTGGTGATAATTCATTTTCAGAGAACTGGACTGTTTTTTATTGGGCTTGGTGGATCGCTTTTATGCCAATGATGGCACTTTTCGGAGCAAGGATCTCAAAGGGGCGCACAATAAAGCAGCTTATACTCGGAGAACTGATATACGGCGGCTGCGGTTCTCTTTTGGTGTTCGGCCTGTTCGGTGCATACTCTCTACATCTCCAGCACGAGGGCATTGTTGACCTTATTGCTATCAACGCGTCTCAGGGGCGAGAGCAGGCTTTGATAGCAATACTTCAGACACTGCCGTTTTCCGAAATTGTTTGTTGGATGACGCTTATTCTGATTTTTGTTTTCCTTGCTACCACCATTGACTCCACTGCATACACGCTTGCTTCCGTATGTTCTGAAAGACTTACCGGCGATGAGCAGCCATCGCGATGGAGCAGAATGTCATGGGCAGTAATTCTTCTGCTGTTTGCGCTCGGTCTGGTTCTGATAGGGGGACTTCAGACAATTCAAACTGCATCGATACTTTTGGCTTTTCCCCTCCTTTTTGTTCTGTATTTTGTGATGCGCTCGTTAAATAAGAGCTTTAAAGAACACCATTTTAAGTAGGGCAAAGCGTAATTGCGGTGTCTTTTTGCCTTTAATTCATTTTGCAATAATCTGTCGTTCTTTAACTGGAGATAATCATGGATATTAGTTTTGAATTCACTTTGTCACAGACTCAGAATGTGTCGTTGAATACGGTTCAGTTCATGGCTCTTCTTCAAATGAATGCGATGGAGCTGTCAAAGTACATCGAAAATGTGCTGCTTGAAAATCCAACTCTTGAAGCAGATGTGGCTATGTCAGCATCTTTCGGAACAGGCAAAAGTAAGCTTTCTCGCAAGAAAAACGCAGACGCTTATGGATGTGAAGACCCTGTTGCCTTATTCGGGAGCTGCGAGGACCGTATAAGTCTGTTTGATGAGGTGCGTCTGCAAATCCGCAGTGCAAGAACTCCGCTGGAACCCGTGGCGCTATGTATTGCATCATTCCTGGATGCAAACGGCTTTATCTCGGAGCATGATTTCGGATGTATTTCAAAAGAATATGGTAAACATTTGACGGATGAAGCACTAACTTTTGTGCAATCTCTTTACCCAACCGGGCTGGCGGCAAGAAGCGTTTCGGAGCGGCTTGTCATTCAACTGAGAAAAGAGGGTTCGTCTCCATTGGCAGAAATAATTGCGAGTAGCTATATCGATGAATTGTCAAAGCACAAATACTCTTACATTTCAAAAGCCACGGGAAGCTCTTTGGACGATATACTGAATGCTGTTTCGGAAATATTGGCACTGGAGCCGTTCCCCTTCGCTGAGTATGATACCAAGCCAAACATACAATATATTGTTCCAGATATAATGCTCGATAAGAGTGGAAACCTTTTTGTCGCTGACGAGTGGCTGCCGAAGTTAAATGTAAGTGATTATTATAAGAAAATGTTGTCTGAATGCGATGATTCAGAAGTAAAAAAATATCTTTCAGAGAAACTCAGAAATGCCAGTTGGCTTATAAACAGCTTATCTCGAAGAAAAGAAACACTTATACAATGCACGCGCGCTATCATCAATAGACAATCGGCATTTTTTGAATCTGAAGGAAACGCTATGCTCGTTCCGCTTACTCAAAAGGATATTGCGGAAATGCTGAATGTACATGCATCTACGGTCTGTCGTCTTGTAAACACCAAATATCTTCAGTGCCCATTTGGTACATACCCTTTATCTCGGTTTTTCTGCGCATCTGTGCGAGCGGACAGCGGTGATACCACGCCGGTTCTTGTGAAAAAGCGCATAGATGAGCTGATAATGCAGGAATCTGAATCTAAACCATTGTCCGATCAGAAAATCATGGAGATCCTTGTTGATGAAGGAATCTCGGTTTCAAGAAGAACCATAGCAAAGTACCGAACTGCAATGAAAATACCAGGAAGAACTGAGAGAAAAAATCTGTATAGGCTTTCAAATGCTCCGTTATTTTTGAAATAGGAGACTTATTGAACTGCTTTCTGCGAGTGTAGCACAGCAAATATAGATCAGGTTCTTATTGATGAACGCATCGGCGATTAAAAGCGGTATATATAAGTTCAAGAAGTATAGTCAGCTACGTTAAAAGAAAAGGCTCTATGTCAATAGCTGGGGTAAAAGGAAAAAAGTATCATTTTAGTCGTGTCTGGGAGAAAGCCCCTCAAAGATTTTCATGTGTGACAGAACAGGATTCTGTTTCTGAAATTGCGGAAGTTACGCATCCCGAAGGATAAGGTAAGATAAGTTGCGTAAATCTAATAGAGCAAAAAGGAGACATGGTTTGCAGGACTCCGGTAGAAGGAAAACTCGACACACCATTCTGAAAGGAGTCTATAAACCATGTCTGAGAAGATTGTGCAACTGAACAAGGACGTAATAAAGGGGCAACTGAAAGAATTGGTTCGCGGCAGCGTGGAAGAAACGCTGAATGAATTGTTGGAGCAGGAAGCCGAGCAATTGACTCAGACTGCCCACTATGAACGTAACGAGGCTCGTGGGAGTTGCTTTAGCGGTCACCATGACCGGAACCTTACCACCACATCCGGAAACGTCACACTTCATGTACCACGCCTCAAGGGAGTATCCTTTGAGACAGCCATCATTGAGCGGTATCGCCGCCGGGAGAGCAGTGTGGAGGAAGCCCTCATTGAGATGTATCTTGCCAGCGTCTCTGTGTGCTGGGTGGAGAACATCATCGAAGCTCTGTGGGGCAGCAAGATCTCGCCCGCCACCATCAGCGAGCTTAATAAGAAGGCCTATGTTCACATTGAAGATTGGCGCAACAGTCCCCTACAGGGCGGTAAATGTCCGTATGTTTACGTGGATGGTATTTATCTGCGCCGAAACCGGGGCGGGGAGTATGAAAATGTGGCCATTCTGGTAGCGATTGCAGTCAACGAGGATGGCTATCGGGAGGTTGAATTCTGCTGGCTCCATTTTCGGAATGACTTCTTTGCAGGTCTCTATAGTTTGCAATCCATTGACGAATTTTTCTGATATTTACCGCGACAACGCCCTTCTATGCACCGTTGCTTTAAATACCTACCATTACAGATGAAACAAGTGCTACTAATTCTTGAGTAAACACGAGTTCTGTGCCTATATCTGTAAGCGGACGCAATGTCACATTGGGCATCAATTCTGCAATAAAGTGTTTCTCCATTGTTTTTTCCGCTGTACCAAACCGCTTTTTCCTTATTTACGCACGCTCCCGGCAGACGCATGATTACGGGAGCTAACACATTCTTTGGGTGCGTTATTATTGAGCACCAGTGCAAGCAGATGTGTTGCTATACGGAGATTAACCTTACTGTCATTGCCATAGATTTTCCACTAAACAATGTTGCCAGGGCTGCATTTTGTCATCTGTTTGAACCAAATAAGCATAAAACGACCATAATATAACCTCCCGGGGCTCTGTATAAATATAAGGAAATAATATCACAGTGTGTCAGATTTTTTGAGATACTGTCGCACAATCATGCGAATGTCTACCGCAACAGATGAATACATTCCCATATCCGCTGGGCAATGCAATACCGCACGCTAATAATGTAACTTCATTTATTTTTCTGTCCGTCTTTCTTCTTTCTGTAATAATAATCGCTGGACTTCCGGTTATTCCTGACGCTCTGGCACTGCATGGTCCCGCAATACTTCTGCCGATTACCCCGTTTGATGAATGCCTGTCCGCACGCCTGGCAGAAAGCAATATTGGTTTTGCCGCCGTAGTCATCCAGCGCATTGGCGTTCACCGCCATAAAGCGGGCAAGACCGAAATAAGCCGCATCCACCACAGATTTAACCACGGGCTGTAGTTGAACCTGCCCGGTGGTTAGGTCGTATTCAAGCCCCATGCTCAGCTTCGCAACTTTTTCAACAAATCGCTGCAGCACAGCGGGACGGTGGGCATCGTCCGTCCGATACCACTCCCGAAGCAGATTTTCCTGTTCCGGCACACAAACATTCTCATAAATTCGCTGTGCGTCTGCCACCTTGCCCTCCATCAAGCTGCGAATGGCAAAGGCCGTCATGGTATCGGTATAAAGCCGTTCCAAATCCTGCACCATTTCTTCTACATGGACATAATAGCATTCCAAAGCATTCACCATGACATTCCAATAACTTGCCGGATTATCCTTATTCCATTCCAGATGTGACACATTGTCCCCGTAAAAATAGCAGGGATGGATATTTTCCATGCTCCACCGGATCAGAATCCGGGCGCACTCCTCCGGTGATTTGCCCCGGAGTTCCAGATTCAGATTGCACAGCTCGATCAGCAGCTCCTGCCCGGATGGATAACCCTCGAACACCGTAGGCGGATTTTCCGGATCATACTCCGCATAAATCGTCAGCTTCCCACTCTCCGTTCCAATTCTGTATGAATGGAACCGGAGGGTGTGTTTTTTTATGTCCCCGATACCGCCGATCTCATAATCCGTTAGTTCTCTCTTGAGATCCATATTGTTACACTCCTTTATTACCGCAATTCTTACCGTTAGAATACCAAATTCAAAAGCAGTTCTTACCGATAGAGCAAAGAATCTTGCTCCCATTATATGCGATAATACAGCCGAACACAAGAGAAGGGAGTGAAATCTATGAAAACAGGTTCTTACAAGTCCGTATTCAACTTAAAAGAGGCTGCGGCTTACCTGGGGATCAGCGTCCCAACCTTGGTGCGGCTGCTGGGGAGCAGGGTCATCCCATACCGCCGTGTGGGGCAGCGATGGCTGATTGCCCGGGCTGCACTGGATGATTGGCTGAACAAGACGAACTGAGAGAGGAGTGATCGCCATGACCGAAACAAAGCCAATCGTCGTGTACACGGCAGACTGCATTGGAAATGCGGTCAACTGCCGGTATCCCAATGAAGTGAATATCACGGATGAAGTCACCGCAAAACCGGCATTTTCCAAAGATATGGTCTGTGCCAAGTACAAAAATGGCCATCGGAGCGTCTCAAACTTCGAGACCGCCAACGCTCTGCCCATGGACTGCGACAATGACCACTCGGATATACCGGCAGATTGGATCACCCCGGAGGATATTGCGGAGTTCTTTGCCGATGTTCCCTATGTGCTGCACTTCAGCCGCCACCATGAGAAACCAAAAGGAGAAAAAGAACCCCGCCCACGATTCCATATCGTCTTCCGGATTGACCCGGAGCAGGATGTAGACCGCTATACGGCGCTGAAAAAGCGCCTGCTGGCAGTGTTCCCGTTCTTCGATGCCAATGCCACGGATGCCGCACGGTTTCTGTTTGGCACGGAAAATCCGAAGGTCATCTACCATCCCGGCACGATCTCGTTGAATGCGTTTCTGGATGACCGGGAAAACGAGCAGGCTTTTGCAGACCTTGGGCGCACCATTCCCGAAGGCAGCCGCAACAGCACCATGTCGCAAATCGGTGCCAGAATCATCAAGCGGTACGGCGATACGCCGGAGGCAAAGAACCTGTTCCTGCAAGCCGCCGAGCAATGCACCCCGCCGCTGGACGAGCAGGAACTGGAGCGCATCTGGGCGGGGAAACAACGGCTCTATGCCAAGATCCGCAAGCAGACCGGGTACATCCCGCCGGATGCCTATAACAGCGAAACGCCCGTTATCTGGGACACGCCTATCCCCTTTGATGAATACGACCTTCCCGCATTTCCCGTGGACGCCTTGCCGGAGGTTATCCGGCGCTATGTGTTGGCGGTGGCGGAATCCACGCAGACTCCCGTGGATATGGCGGCGGTGGAGGCGTTGGGCATCGTGTCCCTGTGCTGTCAGGGGAAGTACTTTATCCGGGGCAATGCGGACTGGGCGGAACCTCTCAACACCTATATGGTTGTCATCATGGAACCGGCGGAGCGGAAATCCTCGGTACTGTCCATGATGATCCGACCGGTGGAAGAATACGAGAATGAGGAAAATTCCCGTCGCAACGCCGAGATCGTAGAAAGCCGGATGATTCAGGACAAGCTGGAAAAGGAAAAACGCAGCATGGTGGAACGGGCTTCCAAGGGTAAAGCCACCGAGGAGGAAGTTCGCGCCAAGGCTGCGGAGCTTGCCAAATTTGAGCCTGCCAAACCGCTGCGGCTGTTTGTGGATGATGTAACCTCCGAAAAACTGACCTCCGTTCTGGCGGAAAACAAAGGACGCGCGGCGGTGGTTTCCGCAGAGGGCGGCATCTTCAGTATCATGAGCGGTCTGTACAACCGCAATGTGAACATTGACGTATTCCTCAAGGGGCACAGCGGCGATACCATCCGGGTCGACCGTGTGGGCAGAGCCAGTGAGAGCATTATTCATCCGGCGCTGACCATGGTACTGGCAGTACAGCCCGAGGTGCTGAACGGTTTGATGAGCAACAACACCTTTCGTGGTCGTGGCCTTACCGCCCGATTCCTGTACTCCATGCCGAAATCCACCGTGGGCAGGCGCTCTTTTTCCGCAGAGCCAATCCCGTAGGGAGTGAAAGCCCGATACCGGGATCTGATCGAAACCATTCTCTCCGGTAACAACGAGCAGGAGCCGATCAGTTTGGATGACGGAGCGGCGGAGGTTTTGGAAGCCCTGTTCAACGAGGTGGAAGGCCGGTTGAAGGGCGATCTGGCAGAGATTCCAGACTGGGCAGGCAAATTCGTGGGAGCGGTCCTGCGAATCGGCGGCATTCTCCATGTCACGAAATATCCCAAAGACTCCATGTTCGACCCCGTGGACCGGGAAACCATGGAGAATGCGGTTTCCATTGGTCGTTACTTCCTGGAACACGCCAAAGCCGCCTATTCCCTCATGGGTGCCGACGCAGTCAACAAAAACGCCCGACTTTTCCTCGCTGCCGTCAAGCGGAAGCGGCTGGCGGAGTTTTCCCGCCGAGATGCCATGCGGCTGTACCGTGGATGCAAGACCGTGGAAAGTCTGCAGCCGGTGCTGGACCGACTGTGCGAATACGGGTACCTCGCCGTCAAGCCGGTGCCGCCCTCCTATGGACCGGGAAGAAAGCCCTCGGATACTTATCTGGTCAATCCGGCGGTGTGGGAGAGCGCCGATGGGGAGGGGCGGTCATAATCTCCGGGGGATTTCCGCTCGGGCAACGGCCCGGGGTCATACGCACAAAAACGGCGAAATCAAAAGGGGAATTACCCCGGAATCAAACAAGGAGATTACAAAGTGACCAAACATGAAATTGAGATTCTGAACATCATGCGCAGCCGGGGCAAAACAGCCACGGATATTGCGCTTGCCCTTCAAGTCTCCGTCAATACCGTTCGCTCTTACATCCGCCGCCACCCGCCGGAAGATGCGGTTCGGATCGGATGCCGCCGGTGCGGGAAACCGATACTCCAAGTGAAGGGCAGAAAGGCCAAATACTTTTGTTCCGGCCGATGCCGAAATGCATGGTGGAACGCCCATCCGGAACAGGTGCGGCGGAAAGCCTATTACCGTCTGACCTGTGAATACTGCGGAAAGGAGTTTGTCAGCTATGGAAACCGGAACCGCAAATACTGCTCCCGCCTCTGTTACGTCGACGCAAGAAGAACTCATTCGGTATCGGATCCTCTGCGCAATGCTGGATCACCTCGGCCGAGCGGGGGAACTGGACGCCCAAACCCGTGAACGGGCAAATGCTGTTCTCGCCATGAAGACCGGTCTGAAACGGGACAGCATTTTCCTTTAAATTCGTCATGATATGGACTTGCTATATCCTCCGAACCGAGCAATATATGTAGCTGACGATACTTGATACAAAGGAGAAGACCATGCCGAGAACCGTAGAACAAATCCAATTTACTCCCCACATGCCGAAAGCCCTTCGGGTGGCGGCGTATGCCAGAGTATCCTGTGGCAAAGATGCCATGCTTCACTCTTTGGCGGCACAGGTGGATCATTACAGCACCTACATCCGTCACCACCCGGGTTGGGAGTATGTGGGCGTTTATGCAGACGAAGCCAAGACCGGCACCAGAGACAGCCGGGAGAACTTTCAGCGGATGCTCGCCGACTGCCGTAAGGGGAAGATCAATCACATCATTACCAAGTCCATATCCCGCTTTTCCCGGAACACCGTGACGCTTCTGGAAACGGTGCGGGAACTGAAGGGCCTGGGTATCAGCGTTTATTTTGAGGAACAGTCCATCGACACTGCCACTGCCGACGGGGAATTAATGCTTTCCATTCTGGCAAGCTATGCCCAGGAGGAAAGTCTCTCCGCCAGCGAAAACCAGAAGTGGCGGGTGAAACGGAACTTTGAAGAAGGCATCCCCTGGCGATTCTTCATGCTGGGCTACCGCCGGGAGAACGGGAAGCTGGCCATTGTTCCGGAAGAAGCGGAGATCGTCAGAAGCATCTTCGATGACTACCTGGCTGGAAAGGGTGTCACCGCCATCGCCAAACGGCTGAACGAAAGCGGATATGCCACCCAGAGCGGATGCGTGTTTCACAAGAGTGCCGTGGAGCGGATCCTCCGCAATTATGCCTACACCGGAAATCTTCTGCTGCAGACCAAGTTCCGGGAAAACCATCTGACAAAGGTCACCCGGAAGAATCAGGGTGAGCTGCCCCGGTATCATGCGGCGGACACCCACGAAGCCATCATTTCACAGGAAACATTCGATGCGGTCCAAGCGGAGAGCCTGCGCAGAAAGCGGAAGTATGCGCCGACCAAGCCGCAGCAACCATCCCCCTTTACAGGACTTATCACTTGCGCCATATGCAACAAGCACTACCGCCGCAAAACCACTGCCACGGGACCGGTCTGGATCTGCTCCACCTACAATTCCTATGGGAAGTCCTACTGCCCCTCCAAAGCCATCCCGGAGGAAACACTGATGCAGACCGTCGCCCTGGTTGGGCATACGGGCGAAATAACGGCGATTACCGCCCACAACGATAATCTTCTGGAGTTCACCCTCGAGGACGGAACCGGTGTCGTAAAACGGTGGCAGGACCGCTCCCGTGCCGAGAGCTGGACGGCGGAAATGCGCAAAACTGCCGGAGAAAAAACACGGGAAAGGAATAAACGCCATGCCGAAAGCTAAAAATGTCACCGTCATCCCCGCCACGCTGAATATCCATACCAAAACACCTACCACGGAACGGGTACGCCGCCGGGTAGCGGCTTATGCCCGTGTTTCCACGGACAGCGAAGAACAGCTCACTTCCTATGAAGCCCAAGTAGACTATTACACCAAGTTCATCCGGGAAAATCCGGATTGGGACTTCGTGGAGGTCTATACCGATGAGGGTATCAGTGCCGTCAACACCAAGCACCGGGACGGCTTCAATCGTATGATCCGAGATGCCCTTGCCGGAAAGATCGACCTGATCGTGACCAAATCCGTCAGCCGTTTCGCCAGAAACACCGTGGACAGTCTGACCACCATCCGCAAGCTGAAGGAGGCCGGTTGCGAGTGCTTCTTTCAGAAAGAGAATATCATGACCTTCGACTCCAAAGGGGAACTGCTCATCACCATCATGTCGAGCCTTGCGCAGGAAGAGAGCCGCAGCATCTCCGAAAATGTCACATGGGGACAGCGGAAGCGGTTCTCCGACGGCAAGGTCAGCATTCCCTACGGACAGTTCCTCGGTTACCGCAAAGGTGCCGACGGACTGCCGGAGATCGTGCCGGAGGAAGCGGAGGTCGTCCGGCGCATCTACCGGGAGTTGCTCCAAGGGAAATCCACCAACGCCATTGCCGCCGTGCTGACAGAGGAGGGAGTCCCCACTCCCGGCAAGAGGACCGTTTGGCAGAGAGCTACCGTGGAGAGCATCCTGCGGAACGAGAAATATAAAGGCTCCGCTCTGCTTCAGAAGTCTTTTACGGTGGATTTCCTCACCAAGAAAACCAAGATCAATGAGGGAGAAGTGCCCCAATATTATGTAGAGGACAGCCACCCGGCCATCATTGAGCCTTGGGAATGGGAACAGGTGCAAGCGGAGTTGGAGCGGCGCAAAAACAGCCGCACCCGGCACCGCCAGACCAGTCCCTTTTCCGGGAAGATCTTCTGCGCCGACTGCGGCGAAATTTTCGGGGCCAAGACCTGGCACTCCACCGACCGTTACCGCCGGGTCATCTGGCAGTGTAACGGCAAATTCAAAGGGGAACACAAATGCGAAACGCCCCATTTGACCGAGGAACGGTTGAAGAAACTGTTTCTGTCGGCCCTTGGGGCGTATCTTTCCGACCGGGAGACCGTCATTGTCCGGCTGCGCGATACCCAGCGGGTGCTTACGGATACAGATTTTATCGACGAGGACATTCGGACTTTGGAAGAGGAATTGACCGGCGTCACCGGGATGCTGCGGCTGTGCATCGAGAAAAACGCCGCCAATGCTACAACGGAGGAAGCCTACCGCACCACCCACGCCGACCTGTGCCGCCGCTTTGAGGAAGCCGAAGCCAAGCTGGCAGCGCTGCAACGGCAGCGGGAGAAAATGAAAGCGGATGCCATTGCCATCGGCGGCATGATGTTCGAGTTGAGTGAACTGACCGCCCTGCCGCTGACCTTCGACGAAAAGCTCTGGAACGGCACCGTTGACCATGTCACCGTCCACGCCGATGAACGGGTGGTGTTTCGGTTCAAGGATGGAAAGGAAATCGTAACAAGGCTATGAACATTTATAAGAAGGACTCAGGCTGGCAGATACGATTCTGCTAACCTGAGTCCTTTTCTGCATTTATGGTCTACCCAATAATCTTTCCAGTGTGGTGTATACTCTTCGCATTACATCGAAATACAATACTGGCAGTTCATCATTAACCTTCTTTCCTTGTGCAAAGAATCTTTTCCTACTTTTGAAGGTCATTAGTGTATTCTCTGCTGTGAAGTCTGGCATTAGAATATGACGATCTGCTATTTGCCCCGCCTCTGTAATAATATATATCTTCGGATTCATTTCCCATGTTGCATTATGAACTAACTCGTTACGCAGATTTTCGATAATAGAAGTGGTGCGACACTTTTCAAACACAGTTCCCACCGGATCGATTTTTAAATCAGTCCTCGCTCCGTAGAGTATATTACTCGCTGCCAATTTTGTGTAGGTGGACTCACACGTTCTCAAATGTTCAAATTCATATGCAATCTTAGTAAGAATATCAAACATAGAATAACTCTGAATGATGAAGTTATAAAGAAAGCTGAACACCATACGAGACTCTGCGCTGTTTTCAAAATAAACTCCGCTCATTCTGGAAATAGAATGCAAAGAACAAAGATGCTTATAAAATCCAACAAGGGAACTATGACATCCCAAAATCAACTCTTGTAATGTATTGACCAAGCTTTGACAGTCAGCAGTATAAGCATATCTGAATTTCTTTGCTTCGATTTCCTGATATATTTCCAAGAGCTTATCATCTTTTACACCGAGTTCAGCCATTCTTGTCGGAATGGATGTGGAAAAACACCTGGCCGTATCATCTTTTGACATATCAAAATCGGAATCCAAGCCAGCTCTGCTAATCCATTGTGGCTGTATGCCATAATTTGCGTAAAACTCATCTCGAGAAGGGAAAATTGCATCTTGAAATGCATCATACAGATTCACACATAACGCATCTAATGAATACTGGATGTCATCGCCAAGGTAGTAGTATCGGCTAAGTTCGGAAGATGTTTCTAAATCTTCTGCAATGTAAAACTTATCGTATCCCTCTGGTAAGGCTGCTACCTTGGTTCCATTCTGGAGATAAAATGCAAATTTCATAATAATCTCCTCAACAATAAAGGATACTATAATCATATCAAATACAGTGACTAATTGCAATTACCTCTGTAGCTGAATAAGTTCTACGCCAACTTTCACGCCCTCCACAAATCCAGCCCGCTCATGCTCCCGGCAGAGGGAGCAGACGGCATCGACGATCCGATCCATCTCCCAGAGGGGCATACCGTGCATCTGCTGGTACAGATCCTCAAAGGCATCCGTTACGGCATCAGTGTCGGTGTTATTGCACTCATAGTAATAGGTGAACAGCATCTCCAGGATGGAATGGGCATCGCTGCCGTAATTAAGAGGATTCTCTGACACATATCGTTTCAGCCCTTCGATATTCTCATTCATTCCCGATGCTGCCCCTTATCACTTCCAGCATCATCCTGCCGCCCAGGCGGAAGCTGTTCTGAAACAATAGGCACTCGGCCATAACCTGATATTCTCTGACGCAATCTGCATGCTTGGTATACAGTTCCTTCTGTTCCTCTGTCATGGTTGCCAGCAGTTTATCCTCATTTCGGCTGATCAACCTGAGCAGCTCCTTGTACTCCTTGCCAGAAGAAGTATCATATTCTGCCGGTTCGATGTTGCCATACCAGAATTCTTCCAAAATGTTCATAACATCACCCTCCACAAAAAAGTGTGTGTGATGTTAACTCTGGCGGCGGCAAATTACAAGTTGGTGATCTGTCCGAATTTTGACTGTCCTTTTTGTCCTTTCTGTCCTATTTGTCCCGGGGGTACAAAGAAAAACCGCCCATGGCCAGAGCTGCTTCCGGGCATGGGCGATTTCCTATATCAATATAGAAAATAATAATTTATCGTTTGTATTCTTATAACGATTGCAATTACCCTAAGCTGTGCTTTGGGAACACCCGGCTGCGGCAAATGCGGCGGCACGGTCTGTTCAACGGCAGAAATGTTCCGAAAATCCCCGATTTCACGCAGAAAACGCCTGCAGAACAGCAGAAAATAAAAAATTACCGTTGCTGATATTGTATCAACAACGGTAACTGATTTGGTCCGGAAGCGTGATACGGAAGTGTGAGCAACACCCGAAAACACATTGAAAATTCTACATTTTTACGGCATAGACGCACGGGTTTATTACGAAAAAGCAATCCGCCTCTGTATCGCACAGGGGCGGATTTGCTTATTTGTCATATGGGACTCGGAAATAGTCCAAAAATTGCTTAAATCTGTCCTGTGCAGCTAGACAAGTATCACGCAGATAGCCACGCTCATTCTGCCACTCCTTCAAGCCGCGGTAGTAGAACATCTTGATGTCGTCCTCAATGATAAACGGCACGATGTTGTTCCGCAAGCATTCTTTGAAAAGGAGCAGGCGCCCGACTCTGCCGTTGCCGTCCTGGAACGGATGGATGCGCTCAAAGCGGTAGTGAAAGTCAAGCAAATCGTCAAAGGTTTTGCGCGTGATAGCGTTGTACTCGGCAAGCAGCTTCTTCATCTCCAAGCCGACATTCTCGGGCGCAGTTGTGTCCATGCCGCCGACCTCGTTGGGCAGTCTCTTGTAATCTCCGACGGCAAACCAATCGAGCCGGGAATCGGAAGTTCCGTTTTTCAGAACAGCGTGCAGCTGCTTGATGAACGCCTCGCTCGGAGCGTAATTAGCATTGTCGATCACCATATCAATGCACTTGAAATGGTTGGCGGTCTCGACCACATCGTCAACTTTGACCGTCCCGTCCGATGCGCCGATGGTGTTCGTCTCAAAGATATAGCGCGTCTGATCGTGTGTGAGGCAACTGCCCTCAATGTGGTTGGAGTTATAGGTCAGATCAATTTGGATTTTATGATAAATGCCGCCGTGCAGCTTCGCCGCTTTCTCGGCCTTCAGCACCTCAAGAAGGGTCTTTGGTGTATCGGTTTTCTTGTTAATGCGATCGGGCTTCTCCGCGGTTTCGGGTATATTCCATGTCTTTCCGGTCAGAAATGCACCGTCGATTTTTCCTTCGGCGCAGTACCCTCGCACGCTGCGTTCGGAAACGCCCCACCTTTTCGCCGTTTCCGCGACAGAAATATACTTCATAGAGATCCCTCACTTTCTGCACGAGGACAGTATAGCACATTATCGGCAAAATATCAAGGCTTGATGATGAAACAATATTCCGATTTCGCCGATAGCGGCAATTATACGCAACCGTCAAATCAGTCATAGCATTCTTGTGCTTATCGAAAGTTTGAAATTTTTATCATATTCTTGATTTTTCGACCGAATCGTGATATGCTATATTTGTATAGTTGTATCCAGCGCCAAATAGCCCGTAAAGGAGATTCAAAATGGCTGTAAGTTATAAGAAGCTGTGGCATATTCTTGTTGATCGGAATATGAAAAAGAAGGATTTGGAAGAAGCTGCCGGCATCACCCATTATCAGATGTACAAGCTGGCAAACGATAAGGATATCACCACCGACGTGATCGGCGCAATCTGTACCGCGCTTGAGGTGGAACCAAACGATATTATGGATTTTGTCCCGGAAATCGATAAGTAACATGGAGAGCCAGTCATGCCAGAACAAATAGTTTGCTCTTTGGATAAATGCTGTTTCTACCAAAGGAGTATATGAATGCTACACAACGGACTTTACGAGCAAATCATAAATAAGGGTCTGGATGCAGAACTTTCCGTAACGGACAAGCTCTCTCAAACTGTGCCTATTGATAGCGCGGAAGCGTCTAAAGTATTATCAAAATATGTTGCCGAGATCGTTGAAAAGGGGCTAAACAACGTGAAAGACAATGGCGGCAATCTCACTTCTCAGGTCGAGCTTGTCAACCGCATTGTGTCCACCATTATGACTGAAACAAAAGAAGCTGACTTCGACACGCTTTCTGTTGCAGAGCGTGCGGAGCAGCTTCTTGCACTTTTTGATAAGAAAAACAATGTGCTGGCACTGGACGAAAGGGCCGAGATCATCCGTCCGGAAACCTCCATCGCACAAAGCTCACTTTTCACCGGGGCTGTGCATGAGCCGCAGATGTTTACCGAGCTCAAAAAGGAAATCGTCTCGGCCGACCGGATCGACATGCTGGTGTCCTTTATCAAATGGAGCGGTCTGCGGCTTATCATGGACGAGCTGCGAGAGTTTACGCACAGCGGCGGCGAGCTCCGCATTATCACCACTTCCTACATGGGCGCAACAGATGTGAAGGCCGTTGAGGAGCTTCGAAAACTGCCCAATACGCACATCAAGGTCAGCTACAACACCAAGACGA
>ULTJ01006744.1_pt1 | contig 29470 bp, 12 predicted proteins | sample 1957491 | NCBI WGS metagenome assembly ULTJ01 (sample SAMEA4835731, study PRJEB28245) | human gut metagenome | biome: gut microbiome; material: fecal sample | place: Denmark | collected 2008 | reverse complement strand
GGACGGTAAACAAAAATATGACCCTGAAATGGCTGCCGCCTATCTGCGTCTGGTTGCTTATACGGAAACACCGGACAAGGATGCTCCCGACTACTTGCCAAAGGCTTCTACCAAGCAGGAGTTGGAAATGAAAAAGTTACTCGAAGCGCAAGGCTTCTGTCCCGAACCTGAACCGCAGGGTAATCTTGCGCTGGGTTACGGCTGTGTATCCGTGCAGCGCCGTGACAACTGGGCGGCAGTGGTACGCGGACATTCCCGTTATCTATGGGCTGCCGAACACTATCTGCCCGCCAACTTCTACGGTCGTTATCTGGCACATGGCAGTATGCAAATATTGACCGGAAAACCCGATGAAATGGTTACTTTTACCACCAGCGGCTGGCAAGAAAACGGTTTCGACTGGAATCGTATTCCGGGGGTAACCAGTATTCATCTGCCTTTCGACCAGTTACGTGCCAGGGTATTGAACGTGGATACTTTCTCGGGTATGGAGGAAATGCTCTATTCCGATGAAGCATTTGCCGGAGGATTGTCTCAGGCACGTCTCAATGGCAATTTCGGCATGAAGTTGCACGAACATGATAAGTACAACGGTTCGCATCGTGCACGCAAGTCTTTCCACTTCTTTGATGGCACTATCGTATGTCTCGGTACCGATATCGAGAATACAAATACCGAGTATCCTACGGAAACCACCGTATTCCAACTCGCCGCCACCACTCCTGAAACCCATCGTTATTGGGATAATTATCGGAGTGACGGACGTACATATATAGACCCGAATGGGGTGGGATATTACCTCTCCAAGGCTTCTGCGGCAAACGCCCGTTATGAAAAGAATTTCCCGCAAGTGACTGTAGGAGAACGCAGTACCCGGCCTACTTCCGGCGATTGGGTATCACTCGTCTTGGCGCATGGCAAGGCACCCCGGGGGGCTTCGTATGAATATGCCGTGTTGCCCTGCACCGATGCCGCTTCTTTGAAAGCTTTCGCAAAGAAACCTACTTATAAAGTTCTCCAACAAGACCGTGACGCACACATCGTCCGTTCCTTGGCAGATAACCTGACTTCATACGTGTTGTTTGAGACTCTCCGGGAGCTGCCTGCAGAAGGATTGTTGCAGAAAGCCGACACTTCTTGCCTGTTGATGATACGTGAGAATAAAGATAAACTCCTGCTGACTGTTTCGCAACCGGACCTTGCCCTGTATCGCGGTCCGAGCGATGAGGCGTTTGATAAAGACGGCAAACGCATTGAACGCAGTATTTATTCTCGTCCGTGGATAAACAATGACAGTGGTGAGATACCCGTAACCGTTACTTTGAAAGGCCGGTGGCAAGTGGCTGAAACGCCTTACTGCAAGCTTGTTTCTGCCGATAAGAAGCAGACGGTGCTACGCTTCACGTGCAGGGATGCGGCAAGCTTTGATGTGGAACTGCGTAAGTAATACTTTAATCTGACGAAATTTAGTTATGATGGAATTAAAGAATATCATGTTGTGCGCCAGCGCTTTTGCCCCTTCCATATTGGGGGCGAAAGACTTGCCGAATATCATTTATATCGTAACCGACCAGCAGACAGCTTCCGCCATGAGTTGCATGGGGAATACGGATTTGCATACCCCAAATATGGATCGCTTGGCGCAGTCGGGAGTGTTGTTCAGAAACGCATACTGTTCTGCCCCCTTGAGTGGTCCTTCGAGGGCGTCCATGTTTACGGGACACACCTCCCACGAGGTGGGCCTTGCACGAAATAATGTGCCTATGGCAGACTCATTGCGTACCGCCAGTTTGGGATGGCTGGTGCAGCGTGTCGGATATGACTGCATCTACGCGGGGAAGTGGCATGTACATACCCCCTCCATGCCTGATAAAGAGTTTGGCTTTTCCGTCATCCATCCGCACAACGATAACGGGTTGGCCGAGGCTTCCGTTGCCTTCCTCGAACAGAAACACTCCAAACCTTTTTTTCTTGTAGTGGGATTTGATAATCCCCATAATATCTGTGAGTACGCGCGTAGCCAGAACCTGCCATTCGGCAATCTGCCCGAACTCTCTCAAGATGAATGGCCCGGGTTGCCTCGGAACTTTGCCCGAAACCCTTATGATGCTGACGTCATAGACTATGAGCAGATTTTAAATTATCCGGCTTATCCCACTCATCATTATTCTCCTGATGACTGGCGTCGTTATCGCAGCCTCTATTTCCGCCTGGTAGAAAAGGTGGATGCCGAAATTGGCAAGATAGTGGATGCCATTGACAAACAGGATCTGTGGAAAAACACAGTTGTTATCTTCACAAGCGACCATGGTGACGGTGTGGGAGCACATCGCTGGAATCAGAAATCCGCCCTCTATGAAGAAGTGGTGAACATCCCCCTGATAGTGACCCTTCCCGGAAAGAAGAATGCAGGTAAAGAAATGCCTCAACTGATTAATGAAGGTGTCGATTTCTTTGCTTCCGTATGCGACTGGGCAGGTATCCCCCTACCTGAAGGTTTACATGGTGTATCCTTTAAGCCCCTTGTTGAGAATGCCGATCCGAAACAAACACATCAACCCTACGTGGTGACCGAAACCACTTTTGATAAAGGCGTTGCCCGTGGTTGGGCTTTGCGTACTTCCCATTATAAATATGTGTTGTATGACAAAGGGCTTTATCGCGAACAACTCTATGATATGGATAATGACCGTGGAGAAATGCGGAATTTAGCCATAGAGAAAAAGTATCAGGAAGTTCTCTTGCAGCATCGTGCCTATCTGGACGAATGGATGAAATTACATCATGTAGCTCAAATTCGTCCTGAAGTACACTTGATTCCGGGTATGTAACCTCGTTCAAAAGTTTCGCAAGCTCAACTTTTGCAGTTGACAAGGGGATAAGGAACAAGTTGACAAGGAAAGAATGCCAGCTGAACAAGGGTAATAGGATGTGTGAGAATGGTTTTCGATACTTTCTCCCTTGTCAACTCGTCTACTGCTCCCTTGTCAACTCGTCTACTGCTCCCTTGTTAACTCGTCTACTTGTTCCCTTGTCAACTAATAAGATGAGCTTGCGAAACTTAAATAGCTGTCCTCTGATAAGAAATAATTTATTTCTCATCAGGGGATATTTTTGTCCCATCCTCTCTTTCTTTTTCTTCTCCTATTCTTGCTTCTATATACATGCAAAAAGGGTTGTATACCCTTTTTTGAATAAAATTACAGCTTTTGTGAACTATATATAAGGGCTCTCAATGTCTATGCTCCTACTTTTGCTGCACAAACTATAAGAATTTTAATAGTTGTCGATTAAACCTGTTTAATTAATCTTTTTAAATCTAATTATTATGACACGGAAATTTGTATTGTACAGTAGTATCAGATGTTAAACTCTTCCTCTTTTACCCCCTTTCTTTTATGGGCTTCTAATAGATAAGAATGTGAGCGAAATGTAATAATTTAAATTTAATATTTATGAAAGGAATAATCAGATTTAAGATAGCTCTTTGGTTATCACTTATGATGTTTTTTGTGCCTGTGATGGCTTTAGCACAAGTCACGGTTACAGGTAATGTCTCTGATGATATGGGACCGATTATTGGTGCCAATGTTATTGTTAAAGGCGGTACTACCGGTGTAATCAGTGATATAGACGGTAACTTTAAAATACAAGTACCGGATTTGAAGAAGACAGTCCTGAAAATAAGCTTTATCGGTTATCAAGAGGTAGAAGTACCCTTAAATGGTAAAAGTCACGTTAAGGTAGTTTTGAAGGAAGACTCTGAAATGCTGGAAGAAGTTACGGTAGTGGCATACGGCGTACAGAAAAAGGAAACTTTGACGGGGGCTATCTCTTCTGTAAAGACAGAGGCTTTGCTAGCATCACCCAATGCCAGTGTGGCCAACTCTTTGGCCGGTAAGATTCCGGGGCTTTCCTCGATACAGTCCAGTGGACAGCCCGGTGCCGAAGATCCTAAAATCTTTATTCGTGGTGCGGGTGCATTGACTGAAGACGGTTCTGCTCCTTTGATATTGGTGGACGGCGTAGAACGTAGTTTCTTCCAAATGGATCCGAATGAGATTGAAGACGTTACGGTGTTGAAAGATGCTTCCGCCACTGCCGTATTCGGTGTACGTGGTGCTAATGGTGTCGTTTTGGTAACTACCCGTCGTGGTGAAAAAGGTAAAGCCAAAATAGCGGTTAATTCATCAGTGGGTATACAGACACCGACTCGTATGCTGCATAATGCGGATAGTTATACGTATGCGACACTTTTCAGGGAACGAGAAATAAATGACGGACGTGATCCGGATAGATATTTCACAGAATATGATTTGGAACGTTTCCGTTTGGGCGATGACCCTATTATGTATCCTAGTATGGACTGGCGTTCATATATGCTGAATAAAGCAGCTGTACAAACACAACACAATCTTAATATATCAGGTGGTACCGATCAGGTACGTTATTTTATTTCTGTAGGTTATCTCTTCCAAGACGGTCTTTTCAAGAAGTTTGGTAATAATTCGGAGGGATATAATTATAATCGCTACAATTACCGTACTAATTTGGATATTGACATCAGTAAAACTACTACTTTAAAACTAGGAATTGGCGGAGTTGTAGGTAACCGAAAACAGTCGGCTGTTAAAGAAGAAGATTTGTGGAGAAATATGAATAACAGTCAGCCGTTTACCAGCCCGGGTGTGATTGATGGAAAAGCGGTAGTTATCCCTAACCGATATGGTGATATTGTAAATAACAATCCCGTTACGAATATTTATAATCGTGGTTGGCTCAAGACAATGACCAATACGTTGAACATGGACTTACATCTGGTACAGAAATTGGATTTTTTGACTAAAGGTCTTTCTGTAGAAGTGAAAGGAGCTTATAATACCGACTATACCTTTAAGAAAGGTATGACAAAGCGGGCTGCCAGATACCGGAGTTATGAGGCCTATTATCAGTCGGAACTGGAAAACCCGGAAATGGATCCCACCGATCCTGACTTTAATAAGACAGTTGTATATAAAGTGAATGGAAATGAGGATGGACCGGATTATAGTGAAGATGATGACCGTGGACGTAACTGGTATTTCGAGGCCAGTTTTAGGTATAACCGTAAATTTGGAGACCACAATGTAACAGGCTTGTTGCTTTATAATCAAAATAAGAAATACTATCCCAAGAAAATGGCATTTATTCCAACAGCCTATGTAGGTTTGGTGGGTAGAGCTACTTACGATTATAAGTCTCGTTATTTGGCGGAGTTCAATATTGGTTACAATGGTTCCGAGAATTTTGCCCCGAATAAACGTTTCGGTACTTTCCCCGCTTTTTCTTTGGGCTATATTCTTTCTGAGGAGAAATTCATGAAGAACATCAAGTTTCTTGATTTTCTGAAGTTCAGAGCTACTGTCGGCCTAGTGGGTAACGACAATATGAGTGATAACCGTTTCCTTTATTTGCCGGATAGCTATGACATAGACAAGAGTGGTACAGACAAAGACTGGGCGCATAATCAATGGGGATATAACTTCGGTTATGACAATGCTACCGTCATGAAAGGTGCGCTGGAAAATCGTTTGGGTAATCGTAATGTGACTTGGGAAACCTCTTTGAAACAGAATTACGGTATCGATATGAATTTCTTTGGCAATCGTTTGAAAGCTAAATTTGACTACTTCATTGAAAAACGTAAAGATATCTTGATTGCACGCCAGACTCTTCCGGGTATAACTGCTTTTACCAAAGCTCTGCTTCCCGTAGTGAATATGGGTGAAGTGGAGAATAAGGGTTATGAAATAGAATTGAACTGGAATGATCGTATCGGTAATGATTTCAGTTACTATATCAATGCTAATATGTCCTATGCCAAAAACAAGATTACTTTCCAGGACGAAGTAGAACCTAATGAGCCTTATTTGTGGCGTACAGGTAAACAGGTAAAAGCTGTGTTCGGCTATGTATCTGACGGGTTTTATAATGAAGATGACTTCAATATCACTACAGATGCGAAAGGTAAAAAGATATATACTTTAAAGGAAGAAAATCCAGGTACTCAAATTGCTGTGCTACCGGGTGATGTGAAATATAAAGATTTGAATGGGGATAAGTTTATCAATGAAGATGACCAGTGCCAAATAGGCTATTCCCAAAGGCCTAACTACACATTCGGCTTGAATTATGGTTTTGATTATAAAGGCTTTTTCTTCTCTATGAACTGGACAGGTGCCGCTGAACGTTCGGTGGTTTTGAGCAGTTATTTCAGTACGCCGTTCACCGGAACATTGATGCAATATCAAACAGAAGGCATCTGGAGACCCGAAACGGCTGAAACAGCTACGGCTCCTCGTCTTTCTAAAGATCATGCAGACTATAACCATAGACAATCAGACCTTTGGGTAAGAGATGGTTCTTATCTGAAATTGAAAAACCTGACTGTGGGGTATAATTTCATCAACCGTCCGGCTTTGAAGAAAATCGGCATCAGCCAACTGGGTATTAAGTTTACAGGTTATAATCTGTTGACCTTTGATCACCTCAATATTATGGATCCGGAGTCTAATCCGGACTGGTATAACGACCGTTATCCGGTAGTAAAGATTTATAACTTGGGTGTGAATATTACTTTCTAAAAATAATATGATTATGAAGAAATATATCAGTAGCTTGTTAGTGGCTTTTTCGTTGCTATTCGTAGGATGCGACGATTTCAAGTTTGGTAATTCCTTTCTTGAGAAGCCGTTGAGTGACGAAGTGAATATAGATAGTGTCTATGCACATAAAGTATATGCCGAGCAGGCGTTGGCGCAAATCTATCATACGCTCCCCGACTTTCAACCCCATCAAAACCGGTTATCATGGGGTATATTGGAATCCTTGACCGATTTAGCAGATATGACTAAAGGTGGCGGTAACGGTTATCATAAAGGAACCATATCCGCTGCCGATCCAGGTGGTGGCCCTTATCAGATGCTTTATGACGAAGATGATGGAGCGTTTTCCGCTACCTGGGGTATCCGTAAGGCTTATCTTTTCTTGGACAATGTGGACCGTGTACCCGATATGACAGACGAGGAAAAGCGTATCCGTAAGGGAGAGGCTAAAGCTATCATTGCTTTCCATTACGTACAGATGTTCCGTTATTTGGGAGGTATGCCTTGGATTGATCGTGCCTATAGTCCTGAAGACGAGATGAAATTTACCCGTATGACGGTGGAAGAAATGGTAGACAAAGTTTGCACCTTAATAGACGAGGCTGCCGAAATGTTACCTTGGGAAGTAGAGGCCATGGATGACGGACGCATGACAAAAGCCGGTATGATGGCATTGAAGGTTCGTTTTCTGTTGTTCGCCGCCAGTCCTTTGTTTAATAGTGAGCAACCTTTCAGGGCCGGTGAAGCTTCTGACTTGCATTATACTTGGTGGGGAAATTATGATAAAAGCCGTTGGCAAAAAGCTTTGGATGCAGGTTTGGCATTCTTACGTGAGAACCAAAAACATGGTAACTCTTATCAATTGGTTAATACAGGAAATCCCCGTAAAGACTTCTGTACCGGATACTTTACCCGCTACAATCATGAAATCTTGATTTGCAGCCATCGTTATACGAAATGGAATGTAAACAGTAAGGCTGTTTCACAAATCAGGTATGGAGCAGGACAACCCACCATGAACTATGTGGATATGTTCCAGATGAAAGATGGTTCTGAATTTGATTGGAATAATCCGGTACATGCAAAATATCCTTTCTTTGATGCGGATGGCAATATAGTTCGCGATCCCCGTCTGTATGAAACGGTTATTGTAAACCAGGATAAGATGTTAGGTCGCAAAGCAGAAATATATTGGTCTGGCCGTGATGCTCCCAACCGTATGGGAGGTAAAGGTAATGGTGACTGGATTTGGAATAACTATGCCATCTGTGGTATCGCTGTTCGTAAACATACGCAAGATTTGAGAAATGATGTACAGAATAAATTCTATGAATGTCCTCTGCTGCGTCTGCCGGAAGTTTATTTGAGTATAGCCGAAGCGATGAACGAACTGGGCAAGGCTACCGAGAAAGACGAATTCGGACGTGATGCTTATGATTATATCAATCTGGTTCGTAGTCGTGTAGAGATGTGGGGATATACTAAAGAAATGGTTGCTCCGGGAGAGAATTTGCGCGAAGCCATTTTGCGTGAAAGAGCGCTGGAGTTCGGCTTTGAAGAAGTGCGCTATTTTGATATCAACCGTTGGAAACATAAAGATTATCTGGACATCACCCGCTATACGCTGGATACATGGAAAGAACCCGATGGCTCTTATCGTCATAAACTGACGGAATTCTTCCCTAACAAACGTGTATGGGTAGAACTTTGGGATGACCGTTATTATTTGACACCACTTCCGTTGGCGGAAATCAATAAAAAGTATGGTTTGGTTCAAAATCCCGGTTGGGAATAATCTAAATTCTAATTATTAGCACAAAAGCGATATGAAAAAAAGAAATATATTGATACTTGGGCTTGCCGGGTTGTTCTCGCTCTCAGCTATGGCCCAACAGACTGTTACTGGTATAGTGCAAGACCGTTATGGTATTCCTATGAAGGGAGTGGCTGTATCTACCGTGGGTACGCCGGTAAATAAAGTGATTACCGATGAAAACGGGACGTTCGCCATCAAAGCGGATGAAGGTGACTATATTGAAGTGAGATATGCCGACGGTAAAGCAAGGCGTGTATGGGTATCGGGCAATTCCATTGAAATCCGTTTGACTGACATGGATTTTCTGGTAGAAAACAGAGGGCTAGACCAAACGGAACGTGAACAGACGCAAGCTGTCGCTACTATTTCGGGGGATATGCTACGGACAAATTCATCCCCTAATCTGACTAATGCGTTAAATGGCTTGTTTCCGGGTTTAATGGTGAAACAAAATACCGGATGGACAGACAATGCCAGTCTCACTGTTCGTGGAGGAGGCTCTTTAAGGGGCGCCGAACCTTTGGTAGTTGTAGATGGAATACCTCGTCCGTTGGAATATGTCAATATGGACGAAGTGGAGAGTATTTCCGTACTAAAAGATGGTGCAGCTACCGCTTTATGGGGATTGCGCGGTTCCAACGGTGTGATTGTAGTGAAGACTAAACGCGGTCAGTATAACACGAAGAGCATGAACGTGAATTATACGTTTGGAATGGGAATGCCCATCAATCAGCCGGAATTTGTAGACGGATATACTTATGCGCAAATGAAGAATGAAGCGTTGTATTATGATGGGTTGGATTTACAATATGATAAGGTAGCTTTAGATGCTTTCCGCGACGGTTCCCGTCCGGATTTGTATGCCAATACAGATTGGATGGGTGAAGCATTGCGTAATCATACAACCAACCACCAGTTGAACCTCTCTTTCCGTGGAGGTGGTAAATCGTTGCGTTACTTTGCACTGATTAATTATAAGAATGATCAAGGTATTTTGAATAAAAACCTTACTCAATCTTCCGAGCGTTATGATTCACAAATGAAGAAATACGATTTGAATGCACGTATTAACTTGGATATAGATATTACCAGTACTACTACCGCTACGTTATCCATGTTCGGTATGTTGCGTGAGGAAAATCGTCCGCGAACTGCTGAGGGAAACATATTTTCTTATTTGTACAACACTCCTTCGGCAGCGTTCCCTGTTCATACCACTTCCGGTGAGTGGGGTGGCAGCATGCTTTTCCCGAAGAACCCGATTGCCGAAATTGCCGATGTAGGTTATTATAGAACCGACCGCCGTCTGTTGCAGTCCAACTTGCGCCTTCATCAGGATTTGTCTATGTTGACAAAAGGTTTGAGTGCTGAATTGTCCGTTGCATACGATAATGATGCCGTTTTCCAAGAAACCGGAACACAAACTTATGCCTATGAACAGAATAATTTGGTTTTGAATACGGAAACGGGAGAATATGAAGTCGTTACTGAACTGAAAGGTGAAGACAAGGCTTTATCTATTGACAATAAACATTTGAACAGCCAATACATGCGTACGGTGATTGAAGCCAAGGTGGGATATGACCGCGCTTTTGGCCGGCATGCAGTGAACGGTTTGCTACAATACTGGCAACAGTCATACGTTCCGAAGGGAAGAAACAACTCTATGTATCGCCAGTCATATATGTTTGCCGGAGGATATAATTACGATAACCGTTATGCGTTGGATGTAGTGGTGAACCGTATGGGTACAAGCGTATTGAGCCAGAATGATAAATATCGCACCTATCCCGCTGTATCGGCTGCTTGGATTCTTTCCAACGAAGCCTTTATGAAGAACCAGAATGTGGTGGATTACTTGAAGTTCCGTGCTTCATGGGGACGTTCGGGTAATGATAATATCAGCTATGAACTGGATAGGCGCTATTGGGACAATGGCGGTGGCTATCAGTTTGGAGATACGCCACAAAGTTTTCAGGGTATGATTGCCGGTGCGTTGGCCATGGAGAATGTGGACATTGAAATGGCGGACAAGTATGATGTGGGCTTTGACTTACAGATGTTGGACAGACGGCTGTCTTTAACCACCGATTTCTATATGGACAAGCGGAGAAACATATTGGTCAATGCAGGCTCGTTGTATTCGGAAGTAATAGGTACCGGAATTCCCCAAGAGTGTATTGGCGCGGTTGATACAAAAGGTCTTGAACTGTCATTGGCTTGGCGGGACAAGGTCGGTAAAGATTTCAATTACTATGTAGGTGGAAACTTCTCGTCTATGAAGACTGAAATCATAGAAAACGGTGAAGGATACCAACCTTACGACTATCTGTATAAAAAAGGAGACCGTCTAGGACAGAACTACGGTTTGGAAGCTATCGGTTACTTTAATGATTGGGATGATATTGAAAACAGTCCTAAGCAGATGTTCTCAGAAGTACGCCCGGGTGATATCAAGTATAAAGACCAGAACGGAGACAAGCAGATTGACGAACACGATGTGGTGGCTATTGGAAATTCTACTGCTCCCGGCTTCTTTTATGGCATCAATTTAGGTTTCGAGTACAAAGGTTTCGGTGTGGATATGCTGTTCCAGGGTGCGGGCAAACTGAGCCGTATGCTGAACACGGCAAGTGTGTACTGGCCCTTGCGCAACGGTAAGAACAATTTGTCCAAGTGGTATCTTGAGGATAATGTACGCTGGACTGAAGAAACCAAGGACATAGCCACATTGCCCCGCCTGACTACGCTCGACAACGCCAATAATTTCCGTAATAGTACCCAATGGCTGGCAGACGGCTCTTACTTCAAGTTGCGTAATTTGAATGTTTATTATAACCTCCCTCAAAAGTGGGTGAAACCCATGAAAATGGAGAAATGCCAAGTGTACGTAAGAGCTAACAACCTGTTCTCATTGGATCACATTGATTATGCAAACTGTGAGGACCTCTCTGTCAACTATCCCGACTTGATGTCTGTGTATGTAGGTTTAAACATTAACTTCTAAAAAACAACAGAACAATATGAAACTGAATAAATATTTCGCTTTGCTGGCTGCTGCGGCTATATTGAGCGGTTGTGATTTCCTGGAGTTCGACGAATCACAGGGGCTTAACAAGCACCAGGCTTATGCGACCTTTGAGAATATCCAGATGCAGTCTACCGCCATCTATCGTAAACTGCCTTCCGATTACGGGGCTATCGGCAGTGCATTGCGAGAGTCTGCCACAGACAACGCAATGTACACCGAAAACAGTAATGCCGTATATGATATGTATACCAATAAATGGAGCCCTATCAATCTGATTGACAATCAGTGGGGAGGATATTATGAAATTATCCATGACGTAAACCTCTTCCTGGAAAACTATACGGAAGAATTGCTTGACATTTATAAGTGGGATAAAAACTTTGAAGATGATATGGCAAAAGCCCGTATGGCACTGAAGGAAGTGAAAGTGCTGCGTGCTCTCTATCATTTTGAACTTGCCAAACGTTACGGAGACATTCCTCTTGTATTGCAAACTTATACAATGGATGAGATTAATAGTGTGCAGAAAACTTCTTTTCAAGATGTGATTGATTATATCGATAAAGAGTGTGCTACGCAAGCCCCCGAGCTTCCGGTATCTTTCAATGATTTTGTCGGTAAAGAAACCGGTCGCGTAACCCGTGGCGCCGCATACGCCATTCGTGCCCGTGCATTGCTTTATGCAGCCAGCCCGTTATTCAATAAGAATAACGATGTCACCCTTTGGAAGAAAGCCGCCGATGCTGCATACGAGGTAATCAAACTGAACGCCTATCAACTGGAAAAGATAAACAAAGACCCGTTGTGGAACAAGAGCGGTAATGACATTCTGCCTTCCAAACAATTGGTATTTGAAACTCGTGGTGGTACAAATAATACTTTTGAACGTAATAATCTTCCTGTCGGCGGCTTCGGTGAAGTGTCACTTGGCAGGAATGTGCCGACACAGAACTTGGTGGACGAATATGAGATGGCAGATGGTACTCCTTTCGACTGGAACAACCCGGAGCATGTAGCCAATATGTACTATGATGCAAAAGGAAAGCCCACCCGGGATCCTCGTCTCTATCAGAATGTGCTTTGCAACGGGCGGACATTCATGAAGATCAAACTGGAAACCTATGAAGGGGGTAAGAACGGCGCTCCATTGGACGGTGCCACTACCACGGGCTATTATTTAAAGAAACTGGTGGATGAAACAGTATCGCTGGATCCGGTGAAGCCGGTTACCAAGCCCCACCATTTCCCCGGTTACCGTTATGCCGAAGTCTTGCTGAACTATGCTGAGGCCATGAACGAATGGCAAGGTCCTGATTATACGGATGCTACCCATCCGCTTTCTGCCCGTGACGCATTGAATCAAGTGCGTGCTGCTGCGGACATGAAAGCGGTAGTTGCCGCCAACCAAACAGAGTTCCGTACCAAAGTACGTAAGGAACGCCGCATAGAACTGGCATTCGAGGATCATCGTTTTTGGGATATCCGCCGTTGGAAAGAAGGTGAACTTGTGAAAGATATCTACGGTGTGAAGATACAGAACAACAATGGTACACTTTCCTATAAGAAAGAAAAGGTACAAGAACGTATTTGGGATGACAAAATGTATCTTTATCCTATCCCCCAGAATGAGGTTTATGTGAACGATAACTTAACACAAAATCCGGGATGGTAAATTCATCTACACATCTTCTAATCTTAAAGAATTGGTGATGAAATGCAAAGGGAGGAGTCGTGAGATTCTTCTCTTTGTTTCTTTCTTCCTATTTTTGCAGTATCAATTATTAATAACTACTCATTATGCAGAGAAAACTTATTCTACTTCTTCTTTTGGTTTCTACGACGATATTATCCACAGCACAAGAAAAAGAGACGAAGCTGGCTTTTGACAATTATAATCGCTATTATGGTGAAGCCCGTCGGTGGAAAGATGATGTGAAAGACGAGGCAATGTTGAAATTACGTAATGCTTTCGCACAAAACCCCTATCGGCATCATTCGCTGAATGCCAGTCTGTCGGCACAAGAATGTCTGGAACAGTTGGATGAAAATGGTGTGTTCTCAGGACTGAAAGGTCTGGAGAATGATTTACGAAAGAATAATGGTTTTCAGAAGAAATCTTCCGCTTTACAAAACAATATCGGTTTGTTCCTTGTAGATGCTTTCAATCGCATTTGGAGAATAGCGGATGCTTACCGCAAAGGAGAGATTTCGGAAGAACAGGCACTTTCTGACAAAGTGCTGAAAGCCATTCTTCATTATGGCTCCATTGAAGCCGGAAGACCGAATGATGGTCCCCGTTTTCATGCTTCCTGTTTTGCCATGCCGACGGCAGCCGCCGGTATCTATTTCTGTTATCTGAACCAGATGGACAGGGCAGAGAGCGGACAGGGGGAAAACTTGCTGAAAGAAGCTTGTGATATGCTGAAAGTAATCGGTTTGCAAGCTTGGACACAGCCCCTTCGCCACGATGAAACAGATCAGAATGTAGTTTCAATTCCCCGTTTCCGCAACCATGTATGGTGGGTAGGGGGTAATGCTTTGGCATATCGCTCCTTGTTGCCGGTAGCCGCCATGTACCGTTCCGTACCGATGCTTGATTTGTTATCAGAGGTTTGCCAGAAAGGCATTAGTATGACATCCCAAACAACTTATTCCGATGCTTTCTGGACAGAGGGTTTCACAGCCGATGGAGCAGGGTGGGGGCATGGCATGCAATGTCTTATCTGGGGATATCCCATTGACGGAACATTCAATGCACTCAATATGCTGAATATGTTGAAAGGAACACCTTGGGCTAAGAAACTAAGCCGCGAAAATGTGGAGGCTATTCTTAATTTTATGCGGGGAGGTAATTGGTATTACTATAAAGGCTACCGTCTGCCCTGTCTGGACCGTGGCTCCTATGTGTACAATCCTACTGAAAAGAGTATTCCCTATAGCCGAATGTTGGAGGGTGTCATCGCCAATTGGCTGGATTCATTCACTCCCGAAGAGCAGAAAGAGTTATTGCAGTTGCAGCAAGAAACCCATACCAATCGTATCACGATGGAAGGTTACCAACCGGGAGTCTATTCCGGTACCCGCTGGTTCTTCAACAATGATGATTTGATAAAGAAAACTCCCGAATATCATCTCACTATCAATATGGCTTCCATCCGTTGTGACGGATTGGAGAGTGCCGCAAGCTTTGCGGATGCCTATAATTTCTATCCGACTGATGGCATGACTTTGTTCCAGCGCAGTGGTGATGAATATTTCCGCATCATGGGAGGCTGGGATGTAACGGCTTCGCCGGGAGTGACTGCCCGTAGAGGGATGGATAAGCTCACTCCGGTGGAGAATTGGCGGGGATATTGCAGTAAGTACAATTATTCAGCCGGTGCCACCGATGGTGGCGTGAATGCGGTTGCCGGATACATTTTTGAAAAGATGAATGCTTCGGATAAAGATGGCGTGAACGATCGTGGAAATAGTAATGGACTGAATGAGATACTGTATAATTTTAAAGCCTATAAATCCTATTTTATTTTGGATGATTATATGATTGCTTTGGGAGCCGGTATCACGAATATGCGTCCGGAACTGGAAGGTGACATCCATACCACCATCGAACAGACAGCCTGGACAAACGAAGTCTTTACAATGAAACAGGGCAAAAAGGAGAAGCTTCCTTCCGGTGTAAACGCTCTTTCCACTTCGGGTAAATTCCCTCTGTGGCTGATGCAAGAGGATAAGTTTGCTTATACCACCCTTCCTGAATTTACCCGCAAAGCTTTTGTAAGCTGCGAAACCCGTCCTACCGACTGGATAAAGCGTAACAGAAGCAATGAAACGAAGAAGAACTTACCGGCTGATACAAAGATTATGCGCCTCTGGATCGATCATGGACAGCAACCGGTCAATGATACGTATGGATACGTGGTATATATGGGAAAAGGTACTCCTGCCGATAAACTTCCCTTTCAGGTTCTACGAAACGACACGTTGATTCAAGCTGTCCGTTCTGTCGACAAGAAGTTATTGGAAGCCGTCTTCTATCCGGGAAGTGCAGTATTGAAAGCCAAAGGTTTGTCCTTGTCAGTTTCTGCTCCTTGCGCAGTGTTGATGAAAGAAGAAGCAGACTCATACATATTTTCTGTAACAGATGCTAGTATGAATGCTTCTTTGAAAGAAATAGAACTGGTATTTAATGGAAAAACAATTCAAGTGCCTATGCCACAGGGAATGCTTTGCGGCAAACCGGCGGTGAAGCGCATCAATAAATAGTTTCGGAATTCTATACGAAGGAATGTCAAAACAAAGACTCGCTTACTGTTTGTTTCTTTTTAGGCGCAGATTACGCAGATTTCACTGTTTTTCTTTATTCTTTTTCCGTGAAATCTGCGTAATCCGTGCCTAAAAGAAATCTTCAAGTGTATTTTGACACGTCCTCGTTATTTACTTTTCCTTTTTTTTCCTCCTGATACTTTTGCTTGTACTGGCTGGGCGCCACATTAAACTGTTCTTTAAACTTACGGCAGAAATAATTAGGGGAATTAAATCCCAGATTATCGGCAATTTCTGATATGGACATTGAGTTCTCTTGGCGAAGTAGCACCGCAGCCCGTTTCAACTTATGCGAATTGATGAAATCGTTAGGCGACATTCCCGTCAATGATTTGAACTTGTTATAGAACGTAGTACGTCCCATGTACATTTCGCTGGCCAATTTATCGATACTGAACTCTTGGTCTGATATATTTTCATCAATAAGAGCCGTAATCTTATCCAGAAACTCTTTATCCATATTGTTGGTAGCCAATAAAGAAATATCAGCTTCCGCTTTTTGAGAGAATTGCTTGTACAGCATTCTTCGTGAACGTATGATGTTGTTGCATCTTGCCAATAATATTTGTGGACTGAAAGGTTTGTAAATATAGTCATCAGCACCTCGTACCAACCCTTCGAGATGCTGCTCGGGCATGTTCAATGCAGTTAGCAAGACGATTGGAATGTGGCAAAGCTCGATATTATTCTTGATTTTGACACATAACTCCGTACCGCTCATGACGGGCATCATCACATCACTTACCACCAAATCAGGGTTTGTTTCCCGGATAACCTCCAGCCCTTCTTGCCCATTGGTAGCAGTCTTCGTGATGTAGAGAGGAGAAAATATGCTAACCAATATATCCAGCAGTTCTTCATTGTCCTCTATCAATACAATGGTAGGCTTCTCCCCATCAATTTGATTGTTACTTTCTTCAATGGTGGTCTTTTCGGATGTCATTATATTGTCTGTCAATATTGGAAGCGGAGTATTGCTATCCTTTTCCTCGTTTTTAAAGATAATATGCTGGTTGTTGAGCAGATGCTCTTTCCCCAATTGCAAGCTGATAGTAAAGACGGAACCTTCTCCAACCTGGCTCTGTACGTCGATAGTCCCTTTATGTTCCTCTACGATGCTTTTCGCCAGCGCCAATCCTATACCGGCCCTGAACAGTTGCTTCTGTTCAGGCATCTTATTGTTTGCCTGATAAAAGCGTTCAAAAATGTATGGGATATCCTTGGAATCTATTCCCACTCCGCTGTCCGTGATGCGGATATACAGCTTGTTCTCCGCTTCATTGACAGATACTTCTACTCTTATCGTTCCGTCCTTGGGAGTATATTTAAAGGCATTCGACAACAGATTATAAATCACCTTTATCATTTGCTTCCCGTCAAACCATACCTCGGTTTCCGTCTCACAAGGTTCCAGCTTGAAGTCTATATTCTGTTGTAACGCCAGTTCTCGAAAACCGTCGCAAATGTCACCGATATACTGGTTGATGGCATGCGCGGATACATACAGCGTATTCCGTCCCTGTTCGTACTTCCTGAACTCTATCAGTTCCGTCACAAGGTTATTCAGTTGCTGGCATTGGTGAATCACCTTCAACAGCTTACCGTAGATAAACGGAGCAAGGTTGTTTCCAAGCAACAGCACCTCCAACTGTCCGATAATCAAAGCCAACGGAGTTCTGAACTCATGGCTGACACTCGTAAAGAATTTGAATTTAGCTTCATTGATTTCCTTCATCTGCTGCTTTTCCATCTGTTCTTTCCGGATGGAATCTCTCATCTTTTTACGAGTATATAATATATTGACGATAATCCCTGTAATCAGCAGGAATGAAGTGACCCATATCAGCCATGCCCACCATGTTGCGTACCAGGGAGGAAGTACAACAATTTTTAGCTGTGCCGTCTCTTTTACCGATTGCCTTGAATCACTCTTTTCGCGTACTTCAAGAATATAGTTACCGGTAGGCAGGTTAGTGTACGAAACTGATTTAAGAGCCGTTTGATACCATATTTTATCAATTCCTTTCAATCTATATTCATAAATGCGCTGGCTGTTTTGGAGCGGAGTTAGCGAAGAAAACAGTACCTCAATCCTGTTTTGATTATGAGGTAATTTGATTTCTTTCGTAAAGGGCAAACCGACCGACAAAATGCCTGACTGGTCATTGGGGTGAATAAGGTTGTTATGGACATATAGTTCGGTAAAGTATATCCGGTTATTGATAGGATGGAGATTCCTGTTCTTTTCCGTTGCGGCAATCAATCCGTTGGTACCTCCAACGTAAATCGTACCATCTTTACCTATTAGCAGGCCGCAATCTTTGGCGAAAGCATCCAATGGGAGATATTTCCCGGTTGAGAAAGATTGCAGAATGTCTCCTCTTTCATTGAGGAAGGTAATTCCTTTGTCTCCGGTGATAATTAAATTATGAGCGTTGGTTTCTTTGATTTGATAACAATACTTGCTAAGTAAGGGAGAGTCGGTCTGTGGTGGAAACGGTTCAAACAAATTCGTCTGCCGGTTTAATTTCATAACTCCATTTCCCAATGTTGTAATATAGGTATCTTTTCCTGAGGAATGAAAAGTGCGAACTACCGGACTGTATATTCCTTGTTTTTCCAAATCATATACATGTACTTCTTTCAATGTTCGAGTATCGAACTTGTGAACTTGTTTACCTTCAACAATCCAGAGGTTTTTATCTGTATCCAGACTGATGTGGGCATACATGTTAGTGCGGTATATCAACGTATCTTTCCGGGTCATCAAAGAATAGGTATAGATACTTTTATTGGTAGAGAGAAACAGCCGCTCTCCATCCCGTACCATAGCATTGATGGCTTCTAAATGGGGAGCATTCTCCTGGTCGATTTCCTGCTTGAATTTGTTTCGCCTTATGTCATAGGTATATAACCCTTTGCCGTTAGTCCCTATGAATAACTGTTCCGTTTCAACATCATATAAGATAGATTTTAAATTGATATGCGGCAAATAAAAGGGAGAAACCGTGGTTTCAAAATGTCTTATTTCTCTTCGTTGCGGATTGAGCATATTGAGTCCGCCGCCCTCCGTGCATATCCATATATTTCCATGAGCATCTTCCGTCATATCACCCACAACCGGATTTGAAAGGCTGTTGGAACATGCAGAAGCATCGTAGTAGGTAAACATATCCTCATGCACAGGGATATAATTGACTCCACCGAAATAAGTACCTGCCCATAAGATACCTTCTTTATCAATGAACACCGGATGTACTGATGAATGGGAGAGGCTTCCCGCCTTGCCATCCCGCGTACGGGAAGTAAATAAATCCTTTTTGGGGTCATACTTATAAAGTCCGTTGAAGGTTCCAAACCATATATTCCCTTCCTTGTCTTCCGTTATACCACGGATAAAGTTATTGTAAAGTCCTTTGGATGAAGAGTTACCCGTATTATAAGTCGATATAGTTCCGTCGGGATGTATGCGGAACAATCCGTCGTTTATACTCCCTATCCAGATATCTCCCGAATTGGCTTGGAAGATACTCCGCATCCCCTTACAATTTACAATAGTCTTATACTTTACGTCGTCATCGCTGTAAATAAGTCCATTGGAATATGTAATCCATTTATGTCCCTTGTCATCAATGAGGAAATCATAAATAGTTCCGACGGAAAGTTTACAAGCTTCCACCAATCTTTCCTCCTTTTCATCCCAGCGGTTCAGTTTATAGGCGGTTAATACCCAAATTGTATCTTGATGGCTATAGACTACGAAAACACCCTTATCCAGGATTGTTTGAAATGTTTCTTTACGAATATCATATTTCACAAAGGTATCATCTATTTTAAGGAATACATCCCCTTTGGAATTACTTACGATTTTTGATACGGCATTTCCTTTAAATGAAGTGGCTACATTAGGATTGGGTCTGTAAGATATAATTCTGTTGCCGTCATATATGCTGATGCCTTCCGCCGTGCCGAACCATATTCTGCCGATTGAATCTTGCGAAATAGTGAATACGGCCGGATGTGCCAGTCCGTCTTTGGGACCCAGTTTCCTGAAATGAGCGGCTTGTATTTGTGTTGAAAATAATAAAAGTAAAAAGAGAATAATATTCTTTGTTTTCATCGGTTTAAAGGTTTGTTGGTACAAAGATAGTAAATATACCGTCTTTTGAACTATAGTTTACTTCTTTTGTATCCTACAACATGTTCATCCACGGGCATTTGGCGTTATTTGCCATAGAAACCAATACGAATAATATGAAGAAATACATCTGTTTACTTAGTTTGTGTTGCTTGCAAATGTTGATGAATATTTGGGCGAATGAAAGGACGCTAAGTCAAGACCGGAAACAATCCGGTGGTAGAACATATTGTGAAGATATATACAGGCTCCGCAATAACTATCCCTTGACGCTTCCCAAGGCCGATGAAAGCGAAGTGCAGGATGCCGTGTCGTTCCTGAAAAGTATTAATCTTACAGAAACCGGAGAGATAAAAAGAGAAGTGATGTTACTTTTGTCCGCCTCTGTACGAAGCCTGGCTTACGCCTCCTTGTCCGGTTTACCTGAAGGAAAGGGCTTCAGTACTTTCATGGATAGGTTACTTGAAAACAGGGTGATAGAAAGATTTCCCGGGCTTGTGTACAGCAATTATGGCGATGTACGTACAATCCCCGCAGATTTCCTATCGGCCTTGCCGGCCTGCAATGCGCAGCAACAGGGCAAACTCATTGCAGCGGTGAAACATCTTGTGGAGTTTGATAAACTATACCAAGATGCCGCCACTGTGAAGATGAATGTGAACACCGACTATATGTATAATGTATTGCCACACCTATTTATCTGCGCCCTGCACCAGCCCGATGAAAAGCTCGCCGTGAAAGATATGCTTGCCTTTTCACACTATATATCCGCTTGTACGCAATACTCATCCGGCTCTAAAGACGGACTGAAGGTAGACGGGACAGGTTTCCACCACCGGACGCACTATAACGGCTATATGTATGCCTACAAAACGTGGGTGCAGTATATGGCACGTCTCAAAGGAACTGCATTCCGCATCGATGAAGACGCCTATCAGAGAATATCCAAAGCCGTAGTCAGTGAATTTTTGATGGCTACGCTTCCCATTTCAGGAGAAGGGCATTATTTTGCGAATAGCTTGGCGGGACGTCATCCCTTTGCTGGGTTGATGGTGGATTTCTCTAAAGAACTCTTCAGGGAACTGGTAGAAGTAGGAGGGGACGTAAAAGGAAAGGAAATAGATGAGGAATTAGCCGCTTATTACAATGCTTTTTTTCAAACGGATTATTATAAACGAGTGAAACCTAAAGAACTGGATGGCTTTTATCAGTTCAACTACAGCCCTGCCGGAGTTTACCGCCACAGCAATTGGGTGGCTACCATGCGTTGCCCCACTACCCGTTTCTGGGGAGGAGAGATTTATTATAAGACAAACCGTTTCGGGCGGTACCAGAGCCACGGCACGTTGGAAGTGCTTTATAACGGCTCTTTGGAGCAATCGGGATATCCTCCGGCATGGGAACGCTTTAGCGGGAAGCGTGGCGGATGGGACTGGAATGTAGTTCCGGGTTCTACCACCGTACACTATACAGACTGGAAAGAAATGATGCCCAACGGGAATGATGCCGATCGTTTTGACCAATGGGCAGCTACTACTAATTTCTCCGGTGCTCTTTCCTGGGGAGATTGCGGCATGTTTGCCTGTGCTTTCGACCAGGGTGACCATTGGGGAGGGCGGCGCTTTGTGCCTACCAATCTCACTTTCTGCAAATCCGTGTTTGCTTTCGACGGCGTATTGCTGAGTTTAGGTAGTGGCGTCACTTCGTGGGGAGATTATGCCGGCGACCGTATCACAGCCACCAACCTGTTTCAGGCATTGGAGAGCGATGGTAATATTTCTCCTGTTCTCAATGGACAACCATTGCCAAAAGGGACTTACCTCTCATTGTATTCCGACAAAGACAATTGGATAGTTACCCCATGTAATACGGGCTACCTGATTCCTGCCGGAAACGATTCTCTTGTCATTCGTTACGGCGAACAGGTCACCCCCGGACCCGAAGGAGCGGGAGAAGCCTCCTTTGGAGCGCGGTGCGCATCGAAAGCTTTTATCAATCATGGCGTGAAACCCACGAAGAAGAAATATTGTTATGCCGTAGTTCCGGCAACTACTCCCGAAGCCATGTCTGCCCGTGCCGGACGTATCTTCCATAAAAAGGGGTTATTTGCGATAAAGCAACATCAGGACTCGTTGCATGTCGTTGAGCATATCCCTTCGGGCACATTGTCATACGCCTTGTTTGCGCCCGCGTCTGCCTTGCATGAGGGATGTCTCCGCTCGTCAGACACGGCATTGTTGCTGATGGAACGTAAATCGGGAAAGAACTTGAACCTTGCCGTTTGTTGTCCCGACCTACATCCTGTGTCCGATGAAAGAAAGGATTGGTCTTCCACTCCGGCAATCGCTACCTTGACCTTTGACGGGTGGTGGGCGTTATCCGATGAAATGAAAAACAGAGATAATATACTGTCTTGTTCTTACGGCGAATCGAGTACCAGACTGACTGTAAGGTTGGAAGAGGGATTGCCTGTATATATCGGGTTAACCCCCAAATAAGCTACTCACCGCCATTTCATAATTAATCAATTTCGTCGCTTTATGAATAGCTTTTTTTGCTTTCCGGTCGCCTTCCGGCAGCAGATATTCCCAAAAGCTTTTCATCTTCATCAGCAGTTGCAGGTCTCCTCCTTGCAACTGCTCTTGATAAGCGCTGAACACTTCTGCGTGCAGTTGCCTTACTTTTTTCATCCTTTCATCGGCAGAAAGCGGGCTACCCTTTCGATATTCCTCTGCCAAAGCAGGATTGGCTAGCAGTCCGCGACCGATGACGATACCCGCCAGCCGGGGAAAACGGGCAGTGATGTTTTCTATGTCTTCTACCGTATGTATATCTCCATTGTAAAACAAGGGCTTGTCGCAACCGTTGTAGAAAGCCTCAAAACCATCGAGGTCAACATCACCTTTGTATTGTTGCTTGCCTAGACGCGGATGCAGGATGATATGCGAAAGCGATAAACCGTTCAGCAGCGGAAGCAGGGCGATGCATTCCTCTGCATTCTCCCATCCCAGCCGCAGTTTAACCGAGAAACGAATATCCCGATGTCCCTCTACAGCCGTGTTCAGCAGCGTCGCCACCTCATCGGGATAGGGCAACATGCCGCAACCGTTATGCCGTTTTGCCAACATCGGGAACGGGCATCCCAGGTTTATATCCACTTCCTCATAACCGTTTTCGGTGAAAAGGCTCATCACCTGTTCAAACTTCTCCGGTTGCGGAGCTATCAATTGAGGTATCAGATGCAATCCCCGGTTATTTTCCGGAGCGATATCCCGTACGTCCTTGCGGCGGATTTCTCCATGCTCCACACGTACAAACGGGGAGTAGTAAGTTTCAATACCCCCGAATATTCGGGCGTGTGCCCGGCGATAGACTGCATCTGTGTAGCCTTGAAGCGGGGCGAAGTGGATAGATAACTGGTTCTCGTTCATGCGGGCAAAGATACATGTTTTAGAGTAAAGATGAATGCATTTTTACCATTATACTCTCATAGACAGTGCTTGTAGTAAAACTCTAGCGCTAGAGATGCTACTGCTCAGCCCTCAGGAGTTGGCGATAATGCTTAAAGGCCAAGGTTTGTGCCACCCTATTGGCACAGTCTTGCCACTCCATTGGCACTGCCTTGCCAATACGGTGGCACAACTGTGCCAATGGGGTAGCACAACTTGGGCACTATTTGATTACCGCTTTGGCGCAGTTAGGACATGCAAAAAAAGATGTGGGGTTTATATATGGGAAGTGTGGTGTATCAGGTGGTTTAGTCTTGTTCTGCATTGATGAGATAGGGATATGATATTTGTTCTGAATCTATTGAGTGGCTTCTTTATGCGTTTGATACGAGTAGGTTTATAGTCTTCATCATCACGAAGTTTCAATAGGGCATTTCCAAATACGCAGCAAGTACACTTTAAAAGACCTTTTGAAGCCTCCTCTACATTATCCAGCACATCGTCTAAAGGGAAATTTTCTTCGATAAAAGCAAATAGATTATTGGATTTCTCCATTTTCTGCATCCATTTGCAGGGGCTGTAAGGACAGTCGGACTTGGTCATGGTATCAAACTTTAAGTTTATATATTGTTCCCATCAGCCAATAAAAAAGGCGTGGAAACTATTGGCATTATTATGCTACTGTCAGGTACCGGTAAGAACCTCCAAAGGACATAATAAGCAATAGCCCCACGCCAAGCAGATATATAACAAAGTTATACGCAACTTGGACGTGGAGACTTTCACCTATTATTTGCCCTTAGTTAAATTTACCGGATTTGACAGTAACAAATAATAAAATGATTTTCTCCAAATCAAAAAAACGCATCTTCTCCTACTTCAAGGAGAAGATGCGGCAAAGATATATATTTTTCTGATTATCGGTAGGGATAAAGCTTTATTATTTCGCATGTACGATTTATCTCTGTTGACTTCCGCCTGTATTTTTAATTGTACCGAATTCGGTATAATTAAAAATCGGAGTTGTATAACATCTTCTATTCACCTATTTATTGTGGAGTACTTTTAGGCTGAACCATCTGGAAATAATATGTTCTTGCATTTGATTCCGAGCCTTATCCCTCATTGAAATATTAAGGAATGCGTCAAAATAGAAAATCACTATCATTCTGTCACCCTGAGCGTAGTCGAAGGGTCTCATCCCTTATGTTGGTAGAGGAGATGAGATGCTTCGACTACGCTCAGCATGACAGAATGATAAGTCTTTCAGGGTTTTGACACACACTCCCGTAATATCCGTATTCTGTACTTTTATCTTTGCTCTATTTATTTTTTAGATTTTACTTCTTAAAAATAAGATTGTATATGAGTGAATAATTTAGTTATGTTACTACATTCCGTCCGAAAGATATTATTCCCGTGATAGCATAAACTCTACCGGTTGCCCATGCTGGCACGTCACGGTGACAATCGTCTCTGCCTGGTTGGTATGTACGGTTACTTTCTCATGGGGTGTTGCGCTTCTCCATTTGCCTTTTAGAACCAGTTTCTTTTCAATGGGGCGGCTTGGCTCTTTGGTGGTATAGGCCTTTTCGGAGATATTCAAGTTGGGGTCGCAGACGCTGAGCAAGAGGTTGGCGCCCGCTTGCTTCCGCATCACCATTGTTTCGGCAGGGATGGAGAGGAAGATTTTATCTTTTGCGGGAAGATAGGTCTCAAAGGCGGCGTATGCGGTGATACCCGTCGGTTCGTCGGCAACTACGTGGGCGATGCTGTCTTTTTGGAGTACACGGTAAGGGATTTCCCGACGGGCGGTGTTCAGTTCTTCCGGGGTAGGCTGTATCAGTACCATGTATTCGTACTGGGCATTTTGCGGCGCTACTCCATGATTGATGTAGGCGGACGCGAAAGTTCCCTGCGTCTTGGCACGCGTTTTCTCATGGCGGGAGTCTTGCCGGGCAATCTGTATCTGCACGTTGTTGCCATCCAACAGATAGTAATTGTTGTATCCGTCTTGGATGCAATGGCGCTTTCCGTCGTTCAACTCCAGGTGGAAGGGCTTGTCTTTCAGTTTGCCATCTATGTGGATATCATTCTTTCCTTGTTGGAAAGTACTCTGAAAAAGAGTCGTTTCGGTTGGGAAAGAAGCGTTGCTGTTGCTGATGCCTGTACCCAGGCATATCATGCGGTTATCGAAACAGAAGACGGACTTGCGGGCAACGAAATCGGGGGTGAAGTTTTTCAGGTTGCGCTCCATCAGCTTCATGGCAAACATGCCGTTCTTCCCTTCCAATGAACTGCTACCTGAGAAGTTTTCTTTGGAATGTGCCATGGTGGTGCCGGGCAGGGGGCTGTCCAGCAAATCAAAAGGCAGATGTATCGTGGTGGTTCCCGGCAGACGGTTCCAGTCCCATCCGTTTTCGTCGAAGCCACTGGCTTTGCGGGAGGGGTAACCCATGATTTGAACGGAGCCGTAACTTTGGTAACGTCCGTAACGGTTGTCTTTCTTGTAAATCTCGGCTCCCCACACGTCGGTGGTGTAACCTTTCAGGGTCACCATCCAGTCGTTGCGGCGGAAGATACCTGCCGAACCGTAGTTGTATACGAAGAAGCCTTGCGGTGCTTTTGCGGGGGTAATTCCTTCCTTCCTGAAATAGGCGGCTTCCGGGGTGTTCTCGTCACAAAGCCGCAGGTAGTCCGCCGCTAAGTGGTGGTCGAAGGGATTGCCTTTTCCCGATAAATCTCCGGCAAGGGCAAGGTGGGCGAAGGCTGCTACGTCATCCTCTTTCATGGAGAAGCCGAAAGGATGCCTTCCACTGATTCCGATACCCCATTCGTAGCGGTTGCAATAGTTGCGCATGGAGATGAACGCGGACTTCAGCACTTGGCGTGCTTCCACGGTGGGGACATACCGGGTATGGGCGGTGAGTGCGGTGAATTGTCCTGCCACGGCAAGCACGCCTGTGGTGTAGGCAGGATAAAATCCTCCGTGGTGGAAGGTGGTTCCGTCTACTTTGATGCCGCCGATGGTGCCCGGGCTGTATTGTAAGGAGCCGCTCAACCATCTGGAGTGTGCCTGCAATGCGCGTGCCCGTTCCCTTTCGTCCACAAACATGAGGGCGGATACGGTTTTCGCCATCAGCAGGGTGTGCCAGCTATCCAGTAATTCGTCCCGCCCGTATTGGAAAGGTATCCTTGTTTCCTGCAATGCCGACCAGAAGATGAGCGCTGAAAGAATATTGTCCCTGTTGGGAGCTTTCCAGATGGCATCGCGCATCAGCCATGCTGTGGTATATATTTTTCGTACCTGATAACCATAGTGATGGTTAGTGCCCATGCCGCTACCGAAAGCGAAACCTTGGTTGATGGCATAGTCCCAGACGAGGAAATAGTTCTTTGCCGATTGGGCGGAATGGTTGTAATAGGTATCGTAGGCAAAGCCTGAAAGCATATCTTCCAGGTCGTTCCAGGAGAGTTCGCCTTTTTGTCGGTCCAGCTCGTCGGGCGCTACGACGGGAGCGCCCGTAAAACCGTTGCCGGAAGGGTGGATGTTGGCAGCCTTGAAGGTGCTATAGGCTTTTGATACGCTTTTCTTAGGGGCTTCCCGGATGTCGAGCGCGGCGGTCAGCCGTGCTTCTACGGTAGCCAGTTCTTGTTTTTCGGCTGCGGTCAATGATTGGCTGAGGGGCAGGTCGTATTGGTATTGTTCCCATTGCCAGACGCGGCACCAATGCCACAGGTCACGGTAGGTGAGCGAGTTGTTGGTAGGCATTTGCTGGTCGGGGGTGGTGCGGTCATTGATTTTCTTTACGGGGAAGGTCAGGCGGTCTATGAAGACACGCCCTGCACGGTTGGGGGCGACGATGCGGTAGCCGGCAATTTCTTTTTCCTGCTTGTCTCCCTGCATATGCTTGAAGCTTATCCAGCAAGCGCGCCATCCGGCAGCATACAGGCGGAAGCCGAAGTGATGGGAAACATGTCCGGTGGGAGAGTAGAATTCAAAACGCAGGGAGTCTTGCTGAGGCTGTTCATTGTATATCCACAGAGTAATTCCATTGTCCCCGTCCAAGGTAAAAACGGACTCGAAGGGGATATCCAACACACTGTTTGGATAGAATTTCCACTCCAGGCTCTTATTGCCTTCTTTATAGTATAATGACGATAGAGCCAACTCTTGTTCATGGGAACTCTTGAAGTTCAGGGGAATCCCTTCTTCAAAGCCGATGAATTGGGCATTGGCGGGGGAGCACAGATAGAATAAGATGAATAATAACAGATAGTTTCTTCGGGTCATAGCCATCGGGGTAATTAAGGTGATTAATCAGTGTATGGCAAAATTACGGGATATGGTTATAATTATGTGGGTAGATTGTACAAAACAGGTAGTTAAATCATTCATCTTTGACGGAAAACAGTTACTTTTGAATAAAAGTATACTTCTCTTGTATAAATATCGGGCTTTCCTTTTCAACTGATTCCTTATTTTTGTAGAAACAATTCTTAAATGGGATTTTATGAGTTGATAAGCGTAAAGAGCAATCTTGAAACTTTATGCAAATGTATAACGATTAAATAATATACAATGAAAAACATTCTTTTATTACTCTTTTCATGGGCTTGCATCGGACTGTTGCAGGCGCAAGAGCATTTCTCCGCAACCGGATTTTATTCTGTAGCCAATTCCGGTCGTGAGGTCTTGGATTTTAATCCGGGGTGGCGTTTCCATCGGGGAGATATTCCCTCTAAAAGCTCTCCTTTGCAATTGGATGACAGCAAATGGGAAGTGGTAAATTTACCGCATACCGTAGAACTTGTTCCCTCTGAGGCGAGTGGTTCGCGAAATTATCAGGGACCTGCCTGGTATTCCAAGCATTTCACTGTCGACTCCAAATATCGGGGAAAGCGCCTGTCTCTCTATTTTGAGGCGGTGATGGGCAAGAGCTGTTTCTATATCAATGGAACCAAAGTGAAAGAGCATTTTGGCGGGTTTCTTCCTGTAAATATAGATTTAACCGCTGCCGGAGTGCAGCCGGGTGACGAAGTGACCGTTGCCGTATGTGCCGATAACAGCGATGACAACTCTTATCCGCCGGGACGGACGCAATATACAATGGATTTCTGCGTATTCGGGGGAATCTATCGTGATTGTTACTTTGTCAGCACCAATGACGTGCATGTGAGTGATGCCAACGAAGCGTCTCAGATTGCCGGTGGCGGTGTATTTGTCAGTTATGAGGATGTGTCGGAGCAGAAAGCGCGGGTAAATATCAAGACGCATATTGCCAATGATGGAAAGGCAAGTTGTAAGGTATTGTTGGAGTCGACTCTTCTTGATAATAGCGGTAAGCCCGTGGGCAGTACACGCAAAAGCTTGCAACTGCCTGCCGGAAGCGCCGAACACGTTATACAGCAAATTTCCGTCAAGAATCCGTCATTATGGCATCCCGATACTCCCAATCTGTATAGGCTCAAGACGTCTGTTTACCGGAATGGAAAGTTGTGTGATGCGGTTATCTCACGTATCGGCATCCGCAGTATCGAATTTCGTGGCGCAGATGGGCTTTATATCAATGGAAAGCCCTTTGAAGACAAGCTGATGGGTGTAAACCGTCATCAGGATTATGCTTACATCGGCAATGCCGTGCCAAACAACCTGCACTGGTTGGACGTAAAGAAGATGCGCGATGCCGGTTTCCGCATGATCCGTTCGGCGCACTATCCGCAAGACCCCGCTTTTATGGATGCGTGCGATGAGCTGGGTATGTTTATCATTGTGGCCACTCCCGGCTGGCAATACTGGAATTCCGATCCGATGTTTGAGAAACGAATTCTCTCGGATATTCGTAATATGGTTCGCCGTGACCGTAATCACCCTTCCGTGCTTCTGTGGGAACCGATACTCAACGAAACTGCCTTTCCGGAATCATTTGCGCAAAATGCTTATCGTGCCACTCACGAGGAATATCCGGCTCCCGGCTGTTATGCCGCCATCGATGATTTGAGTAAAGGAGCATCGGGATATGACGTCATTTATACGGCTCCCAAGGAAGAAGCATATTATCAGAA
>ULTJ01018990.1_pt1 | contig 29554 bp, 29 predicted proteins | sample 1957491 | NCBI WGS metagenome assembly ULTJ01 (sample SAMEA4835731, study PRJEB28245) | human gut metagenome | biome: gut microbiome; material: fecal sample | place: Denmark | collected 2008 | reverse complement strand
CCGCCGCTGTTGCGTTTTGGGAACTCCGCACAAGGGAATCAGGTAGATAGACCTTCTATGGCAACTTTAATAACCCCTTCCTGCCTGTTTTCAAAAATATGATACGCCTTTTCTATTTCGTTCAAAGGAAAACGATGGGTAATAAGGGGAGTGGTATCAATCTTGCCTTCTTCAATCAGACGGAGGATTTCCGCGCAATCGCAACCATCCACCCCACCGGTTTTGAAGGTCAGATTTTTACCATACATATCAGGTAGAGGAAGAAGTTGCGGTTTATCGTAGAGGGCTACGACGGTGACCACAGCATTGGGACGGGCACATTCCCAAGCTAAGCGGAAGGTGTCTTCAGTACCCGCCACTTCCAACACGACATCGGCTCCGCCATGTTCGCTGTTTTGAAGTACAAACTCCTTGCAGTTTTCCGGTTCCGTTACCAACACATCAGGATAGTGTTCACGAACAAAACGAATTCTTTCGGGAGACTTCTCGCAGACAATAATGCGCTGGGATCGCTTCAACAGTACGCAAAGCAAAGTACAAATTCCCGTAGGACCGGCACCGATGATAAGAACCGTATCCTCCCCGGAAATCTCGGAGATACGGGCTGCCCAGAAACCTGTCGCCAGTACATCACCCACAAAAAGCGCTTGCTCATCGCTCACTGTATCCGGTATGCGGTTCAGTCCTTGGTCGGCATAAGGAACTCTGACATACTCTGCCTGACCGCCATCAATGCGGCAACCCAAAGCCCAACCGCCATCAGGGTCCGTACAGTTATTTACATATCCATGACGGCAGAAAAAACATTCACCGCAGAAAGTCTCAACATTTACGGTTACCCTGTCACCGCATTTCACTGAAGTAACATCCCGTCCCACTTGCTCTACGACACCCACCATTTCGTGTCCGACCGTAATTCCCGGAACCGCACGGGGCACGCTACCATGTTTTATATGGAGGTCGCTGGTACAGATACTGCCCAGTGTCACACGCACAATCGCATCACGCGGGCCTTTCAGTTCAGGTACCGGCTTCTGCAACAATTCAAATTTCCCGTGTTCAATGTATGTATATGCTAGCATAATATTCTACTCCTTATTAACTATCCGTTCTATTATTAAGAGCCAAATATAGACATTTTATGAATTGGCAGAACAATAAATGGCAGGATTTCCGTAACTTTGCACAACTGATAACTCTACATATCTATTCCTAAAGCAGTTTTTTATGGCAGATAATTATCTTGAAAATCAATATGAGAAGTACCAGGCACGCAAAGCCGCTTGGGAAAGAGAACGTAAATACGGCAATCACAATAAAAAGAAAAAGGTGTGGCAGCATCCCCGGTTAAAGGAAAATCTGAATGAAGAAATCGCATCCGCACCAGAAGAAGAGAATGAGAATATCCCTTACATCAATACGGACAACGACTATTCCATTGATGATTGAATGCCCATGCTACACCATTTCCATACTCCTATAGCAGATATCCCCCTACCCGAAAGATTTACATACCCGTTCTGCTACACGCCCCATCCGCTTTGTGTATTGGCTGCGGAAGAGGTGCAAGATTATCTTTTGCGCCAACAAGCTTGGAAAGAGGAATTGAAATCGGGTAAAATGTTCGGAGTATTGGTAGTACGGACGAAAGAAGGAGAAACCGGTTACCTGGCTGCTTTCTCTGGCATTCTGGCAGGAAAGAACATACATCCTTTTTTTGTTCCGCCGGTATACGATTTACTCCGTCCGGAGGGCTTTTTCAAGATGGAGGAAGAAAAGATATCTCAAATCAATGTGCGCATCAGGGAACTGGAAGAAGCGGAAGAATACAAAGAATTAACCGAGCGGCTTTCCGCATTGGAGCTAAAGGCGCAAGAAACATTGAATGAAACGAATCTACAAATGAAAACCGCTAAAGAAAAACGGGAGGAACGAAGAAAAGGAACCATTCTCTCCAAGGAAGAAGAAGCGGTATTGATACGGGAAAGTCAGTTTCAAAAAGCAGAATACAAACGGCAGGAACGTTTTTGGAAAGAAGAAATCAGTAAGCTGCAAGGGCAGGTTGATGACTGGGGACACCGGATACAGCAGTTGAAAACAGAACGTAAAACACGTTCCGCCGCCCTGCAACAACAATTGTTTGAACAATTCAAGATGCTCAATTTCCGGGGAGAGTCTAAAGACTTATGCAAAATCTTTGAACAAACCGTACACAAGACACCTCCTGCCGGAGCAGGAGAATGCGCCGCTCCCAAGCTGTTGCAACAAGCTTATCTGCATGATTGGAAACCGATTGCAATGGCTGAATTCTGGTGGGGAGCGTCTCCTAAAACAGAAATACGCCATCACGGACATTTCTATCCGGCATGCAAGGGTAAGTGCGAACCCATCTTAGGACACATGCTGCAAGGGCTTGAGGTGGACGAAAACCCTATGCTGAAAAGTATGCAAAGTGTGACGGAAAAGCTTGAAGTGGTGTATGAGGACGAATGGCTGCTGATTGTCAACAAACCGGCAGGGATGTTATCGGTACCCGGCAAGGAAAAGGCGGTTTCGGTTTACAGCATGATGCGCGAACGATATCCCGAGGCAGATGGGCCTATGATAGTACACCGCCTCGACATGGCTACATCCGGTTTGCTTATAATTGCCAAAAACAAACGCGTACATCAAAATCTGCAAGCGCAGTTCAAAAACCGCCTCGTCAAGAAACGCTACATCGCTTTGCTTGAAGGGAGCGTTTCCGAGAATAAAGGCACCATTGAACTTCCGCTCTGCCCCAATCCGCTGGACCGCCCACGACAGATGGTACATACGGAATACGGAAAACCGGCCATCACTGATTTCCAAGTATTGGAACGCGGAGATAAGTATACCCGTGTCGCTTTTTATCCACGTACAGGGCGTACCCATCAACTCAGGGTACATGCCGCACATCCCCTTGGGCTACACTGTCCCATCATGGGCGACGAACTTTACGGAAGAAAGGCCGAACGGCTGTATCTGCATGCCGAAGCACTGGAGTTTGTACATCCTGTGACAGAAGAGACTATTAAGATAACTCAAAAAGCTGATTTTTAATATCAAAGCCTATGATAACCCAACCTACTCCAAAGGATTACGACGAACTGCTGGCGTTATGGGAAGCTTCCGTCCGAAGTACCCATCACTTCCTTACCGAAGAGAATATCCTTTTTTATAAACCTTTGATACGTGAGGAATATTTTCCTGCCGTGGATTTATATATCATTCGCAATCGGGAAGGAAAGATAGCCGCCTTTATGGGATTGAGTGACGAACTCATTGAAATGTTGTTTGTGCACCCTGATGAACAAGGCAAAGGACATGGAAAACGATTGATGGAGTACGCTATCCATAACAAGCATATTTATAAGGTGGACGTCAACGAGCAAAATGAACAAGCTCTCCAATTTTATCTGCATTTAGGTTTCGAGGTGACAAGTAGGGATGTAACAGATTCAACAGGCAATCCGTTTCCTATCTTACATTTACAAATTCAAATTTAATAATCGTATGAAAATACATCATTTAGCAATCTGGACTTTCCGTCTGGAAGAAATGAAAGAGTTCTATACCCGATACTTCAAGGGTATCAGTAATGAAAAGTATATCAATCCGAAAAAAGGATTCGAATCTTACTTTATCCGGTTTGAAGGAGGAGTTGATTTGGAGTTAATGAGCCGTCCCGATGTACAGAATACTCCGGTTGAAGAAAACAGATTGGGACTGACCCATTTCGCATTTTCGTTTGACAGTAAAGAGGATATATTGCAACAAACAGAGACGTTGCGCTCTGCCGGGTATACTGTTGCAGGTGAACCTCGCACTTCGGGTGACGGATATTTTGAAAGTGTCGTACTCGACCCTGACGGCAACCGGATAGAATGTGTATTTAAGGCTTAAATACGCACCAAGTTACAAAAAGGATTTGCACTAATCATGCGAGAAGTGCAGTTTCTGTATATCATATCCTCTCCTTCGGGCTGAAGCAATCAATTTATCTTTGACATCTTCAGCCAGATGGGGAGTGCGGCACAATATCCAAAGATATTTATCGGAACTGCTACCTACCAAGACATAACTATAGTTCTCCTTATCTAGTTCCAAAACATAATAATCGGAATAGAACCAAAGGAAAAAAGAGACTTTCAATTTACCGGGTTGTTTTTCATCGGGACGGTAAGCATGCCCCACGGCATGTTTCTTTACTCCATTTTTAAGACCTGCATTTTCTACCCGTATCTTTCCGTCGGGTAACAGGGTATAAGTGGCCGTCACATCGGTCATTCCTTGTTCAAAAGAGTTCTCATAACGGGCTATTTCATACCAAAGTCCCATATAGCGGGTGACATCCAAAGAAGATACCGTCCGTGTATCCGGCAGTTTCAATAAGGACTCAATGGTAGGCACGGAGAAATCGAAGCCTGCTTCGAGCAGGCGGAATGGCGAAACCGTCTGTCCATTCAGCAGGGCGCTGCTCATTTCACCCATGAGGGAATGAAAAGCCCAACCCGGCACAGGCACGGTTGCCCAGGCATGGTAGGCTATCGCCAATGCATGCGCCAGGTGTTTCTGCGATATTAATTGCGGGGCGACTACATTATAAACGCCTTGCGCGTCTTTATGCTCTATCAGGAAAGTGATGGCACGGCATACGTCTTGTATACTCACCCAAGGAAAAGCCTGTTTGCCCGAACCGATTACGGCGGAAAATTTTGTATGCATTAAAGGCGAAACCATCTGTTGCATGGCACCGCCATCAGGCGCCAGGACAACTCCGAAACGGGTGATGACCAGCCGGACATCGGGCGGACACTTTTTAGCCTCCGCTTCCCACTCACGGCAGAGCGAAGCCAGGAAACCTTCGGCAACTACTTCATCCTGCTCGCTATAGTATCCTTGTGAAGGGTAATAGCCGACGGCGGACACAGACAACATCACTTCAGGCCGTTTCTTTGCCGCTTTCAAGGCTTTCACTAATTGGGAAGTCACTCCGATACGGCTATGCCGTAGTTCACATTTGTACTTTGAAGTCCAACGCCGGTTGATGGAAGCACCTGCCAAATTAACAAGCGCATCACATCCTTCCAAGGTTTCCACTAATTGCTGGAAAGAATCTTCCTGCAAAAATCCTCTTCCGACAGGAATAACCTGATGATGATGCTCCGTCAGATATTCCGTGAGATGCGTCCCTATGAAACCGGATGCCCCGCTTATTGCAACTTTCATAACTCTAATTTTATTATAATAACGAAAGGAAGCCTTCTTTAGTTCGCACCCATCCGGAAAGAAAAAGTCATTTTATACAGAATTAAAATCACTGTTCTACGTCGGGCATTCCTTGAAGTTTCTTATGTTTGCAGCATAATTTATTTGTTGATTTACAATTTAATTTAAGACCATGAAATTCATTACGCTACTACTTACCATGTTTATCAGCCTATCGTCGTTCGGGCAAGAGAAATTTCCTGATGGCACTCCCATCCCTGACTGGTTCAGACAAAACGAAATCGTTTCCATCAACGCTTTGGGAACTCAATATAACCTTGCCGATTATGGGGTGGTGAATGACAGTACCCTCCTGCAAACAGAAAAAATTCAGGCAGTCATCGACCAGGCTTCACAGAAAGGGGGCGGAGTGATTATTGTTCCTAAAGGAACCTATCTCAGCGGTTCGCTTTTCTTTAAACCGAAAACACATTTATATATGGAAGAGGGCGCCGTGTTGAAAGGAAGTGATGACATCAGCAACTTCCCCATTGTGGACACCCGCATTGAAGGACAAAGCCTGAAATACTTCGCCGCACTGGTCAATGCAGACAAAGTGGATGGATTTACCATTTCGGGTAAGGGGACAATCAATGGTAACGGGCTGCGCTACTGGAAATCCTTCTGGCTACGCCGACAGGTTATCCCCAAATGTACCAATATGGACGAATTGCGCCCGCGCCTGGTTTATATATCCAACAGCAATGATGTACAGATTTCGGGTGTCACCCTGATGAATTCCCCCTTCTGGACTACACACCTTTATCGTTGCAATCATATTAAGCTGTTAAATCTTCATATATTCGCACCTTCCGCCCCAGTGAAAGCTCCGAGTAGCGATGCGGTAGATATCGATGTTTGCAACAATGTTTTAATCAAGAATTGCTATATGTCGGTCAATGATGACGCTGTAGCCCTGAAAGGTGGTAAAGGACCTTGGGCCGATCAGGAGCCTACTAATGGGGAAAACAGCAATATTATCATTGAAGATTGCACTTACGGTTTCTGCCATAGTGGCCTGACTTGCGGTAGCGAGTCGATTCATAACCGTAATATCATTCTCCGGCGGTGCAAAATAAATAATGCATCCCGCCTGTTGTGGCTAAAGATGCGTCCTGACACTCCGCAGCATTACGAATATATTCTGGTAGAGGATATTACCGGGGATGCCAAAAGTTTTCTGGTTATCAAACCCTGGTCACAGTTCTTCGACTTGAAAGGACGCAAAGACATGCCGGTATCTCACGCAAACAATGTGACTATGCGCAATATCAATCTTGATTGCGATGTTTTCTTTAATGTGAGCAAGTCCAACCAATATCAATTAAGGGACTTTACGTTTGAAAACCTGAATATCAAGGCTAAGAAACAAGAGTGCGACAGGGATATCATCTCTAATTTCGAGTGGAAAGATGTAAGAGTAGAGGCTAAATAACCTCTACTCAAAGCTGCGCAATAATCTAATCTCTTCCGCCCAAAGTGATTCGTCGGGAGTCTCCAGAATAATGGGTAAATCATTGAAACGTTCATCTTTCATGAAACGTTTGAAGAAATCCATGCCAATCAATCCCTTCCCGATACTATCGTGGCGGTCTACCCTGCTTCCCAAGGCTTTCTTGGAATCATTTAGGTGGATGCCACGAAGATAATTGAAGCCGACGGTGGAATCAAAGTCTACAAAAACCTTATCATAATCGTTCACAATGTCATAGCCGGCCGTATAAGTGTGACAGGTATCAAGGCAGACTCCTACCCGCGATTTATCTTCCACACGGTCAATGATATATCTGAGTTGCCAGAATTCATTGCCTACATTACTACCCTGCCCGGCTGTATTCTCTATCACAGCCGTAACGCCTCGTGTTTTGTCCAAAGTGATATTTATAGATTCCGCGACCTTATCCAAACATGCTTCCACCGGAATCTTGTTGAGATGACTGCCGGGATGAAAGTTCAATAATTCCAAACCCAACTCTTCGCAACGTTGCATCTCATCCAGAAAAGCAGCGCGGCTTTTTATCAAACCTTCTTCTTCGGGGTGCCCCAAGTTTATCAGATAACTGTCATGCGGCAAGATGTAACGGGCTTCGAAATCATACTTCTCACAATTCTCTTTAAACAAAGAGATACTTTCCTGCATCAAAGGTTTTGCAACCCATTGGCGTTGGTTCTTGGTGAACAGGGCGAAAGCATTCGCTCCTATTTCGTGGGCATTGACGGGAGCTGATTCCACACCGCCGCTCGCACTTACATGCGCACCGATATATTTCATAACTATTCTATTTTAAATCCTATAATTATTCTTTCATAAATTCCCATTGAGAAAGTTTCATATCCACTGTTCCATTCTTGCGGAACTGCACACCTTCACTTTCGAGCAATGTTCTTTGTTCTTCCCAAAACGGGGCTAATCTGCCCTGGCTGTTCACCACCCGGTGACAGGGTAGATGCAACTCTGAGGGCACATTATGCATGGCATGTCCTACCATACGTGAACATTGAGGTCTGCCCACAAGAAAAGCTATTTGCCCGTAAGTAACCACCTTCCCAATTGGAATGGCTGCGACTACACTATATACTTCCTGCTGAAAAGCGTCTTTGTCCATGAAAAACTTTTTTTAAGGGCAAAGATATAATTTATTTGGCAGGTAACTGAATGCAGTCTATAAGAAAGTACTTGCTCCAAGAATATTATGCAGGTAGGTGACATTCCGGTCATTTATTATTCCTCCGTCGGGAGTAAATAATATCTGATATTTAGTCTGCACATTCGACATTCCGATTTCTACGGCAACTATCGGTTGCCATTTAGGAAACTGTACCCACGTTACATTCTGCACTTCACCACCGGCAAACTGGCTGGCGGCGAAAGCATTGAAAACGGCTGCCGGAGCCTCATCCATGGTTACCCAATCGGTTTGTTTCATCACCCATTGAGCCTCCGGAGTAAACCATACCCTGGTATCGAAACCATTCATCATAAAATCCGCAACATAATAGCTTTCATCCTGCGACCAGGCAATATCATTGGCTGTAGGATACATTTTTTTAAGGGAATCCTGCACATTGGCAGGTGCATAACCGGCAAATGCCGAAACCGATGTAAAGAACATCAATAACAGAAAAGATAATTTCAATTTATTCATAACCAGACAATTTATCATTAGTCTGTTATCAACAGCATTCCAATGATTTTGTTTGGCTCATTCAAAGCTATTTAAAGAGGAAGTATAAATAAGAAACGAGCACCTTTAGTATAACTTTTATCCAATTTGACTTCTCCACCCAGTCGTTCGGCTATGATACTACATATATTAAGTCCAAGCCCTGTGCCTTGAGTAAAATCATCCAGCTTATTAAAACGCTCGAAGATACTATCCGCCTTATCTACAGGCACACCCGATCCCGTATCTGTCACGGAGAAAGTTATTTTATCCGGATTTTCATTCAATGAACAGTGAAGACAGATTTTTCCCACTTTGGTATGTTTCTCTGCATTCGTAAGATAATTGGTAAGTACCTGCAACACCCGTTTACCATCCGTCGTTATCTGAAAATCATCTTTAACTTCCGATGTAAAACAGAGTTCTACATTTTCAGGATTACGATGCTTCACCGTTCCAAGTGCTGTGCGGCACAATTCATTACAGGATATAGGTGCCAGAGACATTGCATATTTTCCGCTTTCCAGACTGGCCAAATCGAGGATGTCATTCACTAAAGTAGTCAACAAATCCGAATTATTCTGTATGAGCATACTGAACTCTTTCTTTTCATCATCATCAAGTTCCATTTCCGGAGTAGCCAATATTTGCGAGAAACCCACAATAGCATTAAGAGGAGTACGAATTTCGTGACTCATGTTCTGAATGAAATAGGTTTTCATCCGGTCAGCTCCTTCCGCGCGATCCCGCGCAATGGTCAGTTCATTATTTTTCTCCCGCAAAATAGACATCGTCTTCCGACGTCTATACAGATAGAATATCAAAAATCCCAAAAACAGGAATAAGAATGAAACAATAAGACTTAATGTGACGATGCGATGCTGGGATATAATCTGTTGTTCCTTCAAAATAGCCTTTTGCTTTTCCGCTTCCTCATTAAGCCGCGCCAATTCCAGGTTCCGGTTCTCCAACGTCAACCTATTGTTCTCTGCATTTATTTTTTCCAACTCAGCTTGCGATTTGGTATGTTCCAGTTCAAGTTGGGTATTGGTCAAACTTAATTTTGTATTTTCATACTCCAATGCCTTAGCCTCTAACTTCATACGTTCATTGCCAATCTGCGCATTCAACTCGGCAAGGTCAGAAGACTGTATCTGTTGATTGATTGAATCTTGATAATCCCGAATCCAAGTATCATAAGCCAAAACCCTCTCATAATTCTTCATTTTCTGATAGATTGTCGCCCGAAGTTGATAAATCACGACCTTACTGTTCAACGAATCTGCCGCCAGCAAAGCCTGTTCATACTTCTCGTTCAAGATAAGTTCATATACACGAAGCCTTTTCAGGATATCTCCGCGAGTGGTTCCATAGCTTTTAACCCCATATTTACATTTTTCGTAACATGCGTTAAACTCATCCACACGTTGCATAAAATAGAGCGTCTGGCATTTATCCAACATGGCTGACATACGGCTTGCGTCTGTTTTTGCCGTTTTTACCGCTTCTTCCCCATACTTCAAAGCTTTCGACAAATCTTTTTCTTTGTTTCCCCGATAATATCTGGCAAGATTCAAATACAGGGAAGAGGGATCTTGATCGGGCAAATGTTGAAGCATATAGTCTAATGCTTTCTTATAGTATTCCGCAGCCATCTTTTCATCTTCCCGTATGAAATAGACATTTCCCAAAGTACGGATACAAGTAAAGATACCATAGTCATCCTTGTCCTCAAAAGCCTGTTTTCTCATCTCCTCGGCCTTTTGCAAGGCACGCAATGAATACCAGTTTATTTCATAGGAACAAGCAAAATAATAGTATTGCAGGTAGTTATTTTTCCGCGACTCCACTTTCAACTTCTCAGCAGCTTGTTGCAACAAATCATATTTATTAGAGGCTTTATAATAGTATAGAGGTATCGTTAAAGCAAGACATTGCGCTTTTTTATCATTTTTCCGCACAGCTTCAGCATATAAAGTATCTGCAATAACTATTCCTTCGGGATGCGTACACCACTTGCTAGCCCGCTGATAAAGAGGATATAGAGAGTCATCAATCTTATAAGGATTATTCTGTGCTGCAACAGGAACCCATAGCACTGCTAACAGCAACAGCAAAACATTAATATGTTTTATTGAAAGCATGTTGCAAAGATAGTTTTTTTACTTTATATGTATCCAAACATTAAAGATTTTATTTATTATCGGTTTTCACCATTATTCCGCTATCTTTGTTCCGATAATGAAACCCGGTTCTAAAAAAAGATAATCAGATTTATGCTTCGCATTCAGCAAGAGCAACAGACAGTAAAACAAATGATTGCCCTTTATTGCAAAAAGAAAGAGGGTAACAAAGAGTTATGTCCCCAATGCAGGGAATTATTAGAATATGCACATACAAGGTTATCACGTTGTCCTTTTGGAGAAAAGAAATCGACTTGCAGACTGTGCACCATCCACTGCTATAAACCGGAAATGAAAAAGCGGATGCGGGAAGTGATGCGGTTTGCCGGACCGAGGATGCTGCTATATCATCCTATAGCAGCACTCCGGCATTTATGGAAAGAATATTTTCAATTGAAATAGTATAAGAAAATAGCTACTCCTTCGAGCGCTTTCTTCTTCTCACCCTGAATTTCGATGGCAAATTTGATTTCCGCCTTTGCCACTCCACGCAGGTTGGACAAAGATTGCAAAGATGCCACCAGACGAATACTTTGACCGGACAACACTGCCTGGCCGAATTTCATCTTATCCATACCATAATTAATCATCATTTTCAGGTTATTTACTTCAATAATCTGATTCCACAGATGAGGTAACATGGAGAGGGTCAGATAACCATGGGCAATAGTACTCTTGAAAGGACTCTCTACCTTGGCACGTTCCGGATTGACATGAATCCACTGATGATCTAATGTCGCATCAGCAAAAAGATTGATGCGCTCCTGCGTAAGTTCCACATACTCCGAAACACCAATTTGCTGGCCTATCAGTTTTTCAAAATCCTCATACGAGTTGATAATTACTTTTTCCATTCTTCTCTTTTATATTGATTAAGTTATAATTATTCTAATTTATTATACAAAAATCGGTTCAAAGATAACCTTATTTTTTGTTTCCATCCCTTTAGTTTGTCCTAAAATAACGTATCTTTGTCCAAATGAAAAGAGCTATTATCATAGGTGCCACCTCAGGCATCGGTCAAGAAGTTGCCAAATTACTGGTAAAGCAAGGTTGGCGTATAGGAATTTCCGGCAGACGGGAGGAAGCATTGCAAGACTTTCAACGCATTGCTCCCCAGCAAATTGAAATACAACCACTGGATGTTACACATGAAGATGCCCCCTTAAAGTTCCAGAAGCTGATAGAAAAATTAGGAGGAATGGATTTGTTTTTCCTCAGTTCGGGCATAGGGAGTCAAAATCCTACCCTGCAACCTGAGATTGAGATAAACACGGCACGCACCAATGTGGAAGGTTTTATAAGGATGACTACCGCAACCTTCAATTATTTCAAGACGAAAGGCGGAGGGCATATTGCCGTTATCAGTTCCATAGCCGGAACCAAAGGACTGGGTATAGCGCCCGCTTATTCTGCCACCAAACGTTTCCAGAATACTTATATCGACGCCCTTGCACAACTCGCCCGCATGGAACATCTCAATATCCGCTTCACAGACATACGCCCCGGCTTTGTTGCTACCGATTTATTAAAGAACGGAAAATATCCGATGCTAATGCAGGCCGATTGTGTGGCCCGCCAAATTGTGAAGGCTCTAAATAAGAAAAAACGTATGACCGTCATCGACGGCAGATACCGGATACTCGTTTTTTTCTGGCGTCTCATTCCACGCCGGTTGTGGGAACGACTTCCTATAAAGAATTAAAAGTACTGCCACCTTCTGCAACATTTTTGCACAATTAATATGAATGTCGTACCTTAGACGGCAGAACCAACAAAAACAGGATAATGAAAAAGAATTCCATACAGATATTGGCTACCGCTACCATTGCGCTTTGTGTAGGTACTACCCTACCCTTTCTGATGAGTAACACACAACTCAATGAACAGGAATCCGTAAAATCGGAAGTTCCTTATTGCGTGACTCCTCCTACCGTTCCCGATAAAACTACTTTTGCGGGACAAGTGATAGATTTCAATCGCTACGACCATCGCGAACGGATGGACAGGGAGCTGATGTCATTCACCTATATGCACTCCACAACGATGCTCACCGTGAAACGCGCCAACCGCTATTTCCCCATAATCGAGCCTATATTGAAAGCAAACGGCATTCCTGATGACTTCAAATATCTTGCCGTCATCGAGAGCAGCCTTAATACCCTCGCCCGTAGCCCGGCAGGTGCAGCGGGATTATGGCAATTCATGTCTACCACCGGAAAGGAATTCGGGTTGGAAGTCAATGCCAATATCGATGAACGCTATCATGTTGAGAAAGCCACACGGGCTGCCTGCAAATATCTGAAGCAAGCCTACGAAAAATACAACAACTGGCTCTGCGTTGCCGCCGCCTACAATGGCGGGCAAGCCCGTATCTCATCGGAACTGCAAAAGCAACTTGCCTCGCAGGCAGTAGACCTCTGGCTGGTAGAAGAGACCTCACGCTACATGTTCCGCCTGCTTGCCGCCAAAGCTGTCATCAGCAATCCTCAACGTTATGGTTTTCTGCTGAAACGCGAACATTTATATCCACCTATCCCTTACAAGAAGGTAACGGTGACTACCGGTATTGACAACCTTGCGGAATATGCCCGCCAGCAAGGTATCACGTTTGCCCAGCTGAAAGACGCCAATCCCTGGTTGCGCCAACATGAATTACAAAACAAAAGCGGACGCACCTACGAACTGAAAATACCTTCGCAAGCGGGAATGTATTATGACCCGAAACAAACGGTGCCCTACAACAAAAACTGGGTGATTAACTAAAGAAAGGAAAGGATATATGATGATGTTGAACTTCGACTTTGTACTGAGACTACTGGTGGCCGGTGTATTGGGGGCTATCATAGGTTTGGACCGAGAGTATCGTGCCAAAGAGGCAGGATACAGGACACACTTTCTGGTATCATTGGGAAGTGCGTTAATCATGATTGTATCCCAATACGGATTTCAGGAAATCATTCAGGAGAACAGCGTCACCCTCGACCCCAGCCGTGTAGCGGCACAAGTAGTCAGCGGCATCGGTTTCATCGGTGCAGGCACCATCATCTTTCAGAAACAAATAGTACGCGGACTCACCACCGCAGCCGGAATATGGGCCACTGCGGGCATAGGATTGGCAGTAGGAGCCGGCATGTACGCCATCAGCATCGCGGCAACTTTACTCACATTGGCCGGACTTGAGTTACTCAGTCTGATATTCAAGAGTATTGGCATGAAAAGCTCGATGATTACATTTTCTACTCACGACAAAGAGATTCTGAAAGACGTGGCAGCGCGGTTCGACTCGAAAGACTATCTGCTGGTATCCTATAATATGCAGAAACTGCAATTGGGTGAAGAAGTGGGCTATCAGGTAACGATGGTCATCAAGTCCAAACGCAACAATGATGAAGGGCACCTTCTCCAGATTATGCAATCCTTCCCGGGAGTCACTGTAGACCAGATAGAATAAAAAGCTCTTCCTGATTTTACAAGAACTGATTCCAGGTCTACCAATAGCCTATTTCTGCTTTTCCGTAAGATATTTCCAATAGCGCACCGGCATGTCCTGCCGGTGTTTGCGCGGGTTGAGCCGTTCCTTGATGCAAATAGCCTTGAAGTAGGTTTTCCATAACTGTTGAAATAGCTTTTCATCCTTATCCATCAGGCTTTCATCTAACATCCCCGTTACCAGATGCCCCTCGCGTGTGCCTTCATCAAAAGTAACAACACGTACCTCCTTCAAGTCATAATAATAGCCGTATGCACGCTTGACGTCATAAATCAACCACCGTTGGTCGGCAAAACGGTCACGGAAATGTTCGATGGCAAGTGGCAAAGCATTGAACTGAGGTTCCAATGCGGCAAAGAAAGTGCCATCCGCCGCTTTTTGGAAACGGATGAACTGCAACATACGTATTCTTTCCCAATCCACTTTCTTCCATATCTTGGAGAGTTCCAATACATCAGGGTCGGCAAAATTAGTTTCAATGGAACGGGGGGCATCAATGGCCTTACGGATATATCGAAACAATAACATTGGCACTTCAGGCAGTTCGGAAAGCCAACTTTGCGTGAGACAGGCCAAAGCACCGGACGAAAGTTTCTTCTGCAATCCCCGCCACACTCGTCCCGCTTTCTCTTCGTCAGTAATCACCGTGAAAACTTCGTCATGGAACAAAGGAAGTAATTCTCCTTCCGGCTGCAACACATCCGGGAAAGTGCGCCTTAAATAGGCTTCGAAGACAGAAGTCAGCAAACCTTCAAACGTGTTATCAAATACAAATACTATCATAAATTCATTACAAAAGGGATAAAAGCAGAAATATCATATAATGAATCCTATTCAGTCGTATAGTGAATGTCATTCACTCGTATACTGAATACTATTCAGTCGTATACTCATTATCTCTTACTAGAAGCCGCTGATTGTCAAGAAGACACACATTATACCTAAATTATGACAATTCCCACATCAAGGCCATCAGTTTTTAATCCTCTCCGAAATCAAGCTTCAACTGGCGGTCATCAGTCTTCTTCTTATTTTTCTGTATCAATAGGTTGCGTACACCCTGCGGCGTCAATTCATTAACCGTGCGTACAGGCAATTCATTACAAGTAATGAAGTATTGCGCTTTCTTCATCACCACCCCTATTTTCTTTAACTGGTAAAAGCCCAGCTTGGAGAAGCGGCGGGATGCCACTATCAGGCGAGCGGACTTCACGCCGATGCCCGGAACACGAAGCAGCATTTCATAGTCAGCCCTGTTCACATCCACCGGGAACTGTTCGGGATGACGCAATGCCCACGATAGTTTAGGGTCAATTTCCAAATCAAGGTCGGGATAAGCATCATCAACTATTTCTTCTACCTTGAACTGGTAGAAACGCATCAGCCAGTCCGCCTGATAAAGACGGTTTTCACGTACTAAGGGCGGTTGTTTCAAAGCAGGCAGACGGGTATCGTACGTATTCACCGATACATAACCGGAATAATAAACACGCCTCATCGAAGGTCCCTTGTAGAGAGCGGATGAAAGAAAGAGAATGTCCTTATCGGTTTCAGAGGTAGCACCCACTATCATTTGCGTACTTTGTCCGGCAGGTGCAAAACGGGGAGCATGCCGGTGTTTCTTCCCCTCTTCCGAACTTTCCAACACTCCCTGCTGTATATAGCGCATCGGCAGATACACACTTTTATGGTCTTTCTCGGGAGCAAGCCGCTTCAAGTTTTCTTCTTTGGGAATTTCCACATTGACACTGAGACGGTCGGCATACAATCCCGCCTCATTCACCAACTCACGGCTAGCACCGGGAATACTTTTCAGATGAATATATCCGTTGAAGCGATGTATGATCCGTAAGTCTTTAGCCACACGCACCAACCGCTCCATTGTATAATCGGGATTGCGTATCACACCGCTGCTGAGAAACAAACCTTCAATGTAGTTACGGCGATAAAATTCCATCGTCAAGTCTACAAGTTCACTAACCGAAAGTGTGGCACGCGGCAAGTCATTACTACGCCGGTTGATGCAATATGCACAGTCATAGATACAGTAATTGGTCAGCATCACCTTCAACAAGGAAATGCAACGGCCATCCTCAGCAAAGCTGTGGCAAATGCCCCATCCCCCCACAGTGTTGCCCACCATGCCCGCCTTATTGGAGCGCACGGTACCACTGGAGGAGCAAGAGACATCATACTTTGCCGACTCTGCCAGTATCCTTAGTTTGTTAAGTACGTTTTCATCCATATTACCCGCGCCAAATGTAGTAATAATACCTATATATACAAAAAAAGACTACCAATCATTGGCAGTCTTTCACAGCACTTAATATGCTTTTTTTTCTTCGATTACTTCGCAGCTTCCAAAGATGCCTTACGGAAAGCCTTCATTGCTTTTTCAATTTCCAAAGAAGCCTTACGTGCACGAGTACCGGCTGCCTTGTTACCGTTTTCCAACTGAGCTTTTGCATCTTTTTCGAATGCTGCATACAATTCTGCAACTTTTTCAACTAATTCTTTCATAATCCTTTTTTAATTACTTCGTTAATAATGTCCGACAAAAATACACTCTTTCTTGAAATAAATGCAGGAAAACGATATTTTTTTTGAAATATTGCCCAAAATCAGCACAAAAAATAAGTCTTACGCGTTTTTTATCTACTTTTGCAGGCATGAAAACGCTTACAGATGCCGAATACATACATGTTCTCATAGCCGAAGGAGAGCACCAACAACAGGATTTCAAATTCGAAATTTCCGATGCGCGGAAGATTGCCAAAACGTTATCAGCTTTCTCGAATACCGACGGAGGACGGTTGCTCATCGGAGTAAAAGATAATGGAAAAATTGCAGGTGTGCGCTCGGATGAAGAACAATATATGATAGAAGCCGCCGCGCAAATCTACTGCCGCCCGGAGGTGAATTACAGCATGCGTACTTATCAAGTAGAAGGACGCAGTGTATTAGTTGTACAGATTGACGAAAGTGACCGGAAACCGGTATACGCAAAGGACGAATCCGGGAAATATCTTGCCTATCTCCGCATCAAAGATGAAAATATCCTGGCTACTCCCGTACATCTGTGCGTGTGGCAGCAAAGTAAAAGCCCCAAGGGTGAATTAATAGAATATACGGAGCGTGAACAGCTACTACTCAACTTGTTGGAAGAAAACGACCAGTTATCATTGAATCACTATTGCCGGTTGGCACATCTTTCTCGCCGTGCGGCAGAACATCTCCTTGCAAAATTTGTTCGTTACGATATCGTGGAGGCGGTATTCGAAGGACATAAGTTCCATTTCAAACTAAAGTAAATGGGAATTAATATATACAATCATGGAGATTATAAATTTTATAAATGACCTGTTATGGACATATATTCTCATTGCCTTGTTATTAGGATGCGCGGTCTGGTTCACGCTCAAAACGCGCTTCGTACAGTTCCGGATGATAAAGGAAATGATACGCCTGCTGAGAGATTCGGCTAATAAAGGTAACACTGAGGAGAAACATATATCGTCATTTCAGGCCTTCGCCATTTCCATTGCCAGCCGTGTAGGAACGGGAAACCTGGCAGGAGTCGCCACAGCCATTGCTGTAGGAGGACCGGGTGCGGTATTTTGGATGTGGGTAATTGCCTTGTTCGGTGCGTCGAGCGCTTTTGTAGAATCCACATTGGCACAATTATATAAGGTAAAAGGGAAAGATTCTTTCATTGGCGGACCTGCATTCTACATGAGAAAAGGCTTGAAGCAGCGCTGGATGGGGACGCTGTTTGCCGTTCTCATCACGATTACTTTCGGATTTGCTTTCAATTCGGTACAGAGCAACACCTTATGCGCAGCCTTCGAAGGTGCTTTCGGTTTCGACCACGTGATAGTGGGTAGTATCATCACCGTCTTTACATTAATCATTATTTTCGGAGGTGTACAGCGAATAGCCAAGGTAACCAGCATTATCGTGCCTGTTATGGCTTTGGGTTATATCGCACTGGCACTCATCATTGTCCTGCTGAATATCCAAGAATTACCGGGAGTCATTGAACAAATTATCAGTCATGCTTTCGGATGGGAACAAGCTTTGGGAGGTGGTGTAGGTATGGCGTTGATGCAAGGCATTAAACGCGGACTGTTCAGTAACGAGGCCGGTATGGGCTCCGCGCCCAATGTGGCCGCCACTGCCCACGTGACCCACCCTGTGAAACAAGGATTGATACAAACTTTGGGTGTTTTTACAGACACATTGATTATTTGTACCTGCACGGCTTTCATCATCCTCTTTAGCGGTGCTCCTTTGGATGGTTCTGCAAATGGTGTGCAACTGACACAATATGCATTGAGAAACGAGATAGGTGCTGTGGGAGGTATTTTTGTTGCTGTTGCCCTGTTCTTCTTTGCATTCAGTAGCATATTAGGAAATTATTATTACGGAGAAGCGAATATACGTTACCTCACACGTCGTAAATGGATATTAAACTCATACCGTATATTGGTGGGCGGCATGGTACTGTTCGGTGCACTTGCTACCCTGGACCTCGCGTGGAGCTTTGCAGACATTACCATGGGACTTATGGCACTCTGCAATTTAATCGCTATCAGCTTATTGGGAAAATATGCATTCAAACTTCTTGAGGACTACCGGGCACAAAAACGAGCAGGTATCAAAGACCCGGTTTTTACAAAAGACCGGTTGAAAGAGGTAGAAAAAGATATAGAATGCTGGTCGTAATCTAAATATAAATTACAAGTTGCGAATTTTGGTGTAAATCAACTTATTTAGTATTTTTGCATCCGCAACTGCATGGCAGTTCGTAATTGGTAATTCGTAATTTATAATTCATCATGGGTATATTTGCCAAATTATTTAAAAAGAATAACGAAGAAGTTCCTGCAAAGAACGTGGAAGACTTCGTATCGTTGACGCGTGTTTACTTCCAGTCAGTGATAGCCGCCAATCTGGGTATCACCAATATCCGCTTTGTACCGGATGTAGCCAACTTCAAGCGTTTATTCAAGATTCCTACGCAGGGAGGACGTTTGGGACAAGCTGAAAAGGCCGCTTCACGCAAAATGTTGATGCAGGACTATGGTATCAGTGAGAACTTCTTTAAGGAAATCGACGTTTCCATTAAAAAACATTGCCGTACTCAAAATGATGTTCAGGGTTATCTCTTCATGTATCAGGGATTTTCCAATGACCTGATGATGCTGATGGGTAACCTCATGCAATGGAAATTCCGTATGCCTTCTATTTTTAAAGGTGCACTGCGCAGCATGACCGCCAAGACCGTACATGACGTATGTACCAAAACTGTTTGGAAGAAAGATGATGTACACAAAACGGCAGCTACGGTACGCCAATATAAAGAACGTTTGGGATATTCTGAAGAGTGGATGTCAGAGTACGTATACAATGTGGTGATGCTGGCAAAAAAAGAACCGAAGAGCAAAGAGACGGAAAAGAAATAACACTTTATCCATTCTGTTAGCAAAATAAAAAGAATTTTAAAGTATTCCATAAGGCAGAAGGCGAGGTAGAAGAACCTCGCCTTTTTTTGTTATTTTTATAGAATAATAATTTTAAAAACAACTGCTTATGAAACAAAAGAAAATGCTTGCACTCACTCTCTCACAACTGGAACAACTTTATCGGCACGAACTCCCAGAGTTGGTCAGTATTGCCAGCCAAAGCGACAATGCGGAAACTTTCAGGACCAACCTTTCGGAATATATTGCCGGACATCCGGATATGAAGAGTGGAGCCGGTAAGCAAATTCGACTCTTGATTGAATTTGACGGGCAAGAAGTACACGAGCTCTCTACCGAAGAGCGATTGCCTATATCAACTTTATCAACACTCTATTCTTTCCTCACCGGTAATATGGAGGAAGAAATTGAAACGGATTTGTTTATCGATTTATTCCAGCAATTCAAACGCTTTCAACAGCCTGCCCCTTCCCTGCCCTCACCGCAGAAAATCAAAACGCTTACCGAACGTTGGGCAACCGGTCTGGATGAAGACGTACAGCAAATCCGTGCCAAGAACAAAGAACGCATCATGCATGCCTTGGTACAAAAGATTGAACATCGCAAAAATCCGGCTTCCCGTTTCAACTTCCCGGAAGGAATCAGTTATAAAGAGAAATTCCGCCTGGTGAGTGAATGGTGGAATGATTTCCGTTTTCACCTTGCCATGGCAGTTAAAAGTCCGGCTGAGTTGAATCGTTTTCTCGGTAATTCCCTTTCTGCCGAAACCATGTATCTGCTTTCGAGAGCACGCAAGAAAGGAATGCCCTTCTTTGCCACTCCTTATTATTTATCGCTATTGAACTGTACCGGTAGCGGATATAATGATGATGCTTTGCGCAGTTACATCCTTTATTCACCCCAACTAGTCGAAACTTACGGACAAATACGCGCCTGGGAACGGGAGGACATCATAGAACCGGGCAAACCGAATGCCGCAGGCTGGTTGCTGCCCGACGGGCACAACATCCATCGCCGTTACCCGGAAGTAGCCATTCTTATTCCTGATACCATGGGGCGCGCCTGTGGTGGGCTTTGCGCATCTTGCCAGCGCATGTACGATTTCCAAAGCAAGCGTCTCAACTTTGAATTTGACACCTTACGTCCCAAAGAGACATGGGAAAAGAAACTACGCCGCCTGATGGCATATTTTGAAGAAGACACACAACTGCGCGACATTCTTATTACAGGAGGTGATGCCCTGATGAGCCAGAACAAGACTTTGCGCCATATTCTGGAAGCCGTTTATCGCATGGCCGTACGCAAACGGAAAGCCAACCAGGAGCGTCCTGAAGGAGAAAAATATGCCGAACTGCAACGTATACGTCTCGGTTCACGCCTGCCGGCCTACCTGCCAATGCGCATCAATGACGAACTGGTAGAAATTCTACGGGAGTTCAAAGAAAAAGCATCGACAATAGGTATCCGGCAATTTATCATCCAAACCCATTTCCAAACACCCTTGGAAGTTACCCCCGAAGCGGCGGAAGGAATACGCAAATTATTATCAGCAGGTTGGCTCATCGACAACCAGTTGGTATACAATGTAGCTGCGTCACGCCGGGGACACACAACGCGTCTGCGTCAGGTACTCAACCAATTGGGAGTAGTCGGTTACTATACATTTTCCGTCAAAGGCTTCGAAGAAAACCATGCGGTCTTCGCCCCAAACAGCCGTTCCGTACAAGAACAAATGGAAGAAAAACGTTTCGGAAAATTATCCAGAGAAGACGCCCACAACCTATCCGTTGCACTTGAAACATCACAAGATCCGGCTGCCTGCATCCGGCATTTCTTGAAAACAAATCACTTGCCGTTTATTGCCACCGACAGGAATGTACTCAACCTGCCCGCTATCGGCAAAAGCATGACTTTCGACATGGTAGGCATTACCCCGGAAGGCAAACGCATTCTACGTTTCGGACATGACGGCACCCGACGCCACAGCCCGATTATCAATCAAATGGGAGAAGTCTATATCGTCGAAAACAAATCCATCGCCTCCTACCTGCGTCAACTTCAGGCCATGGGCGAAGATGCGGAAGAATATGCCACCATCTGGAATTATACGAAAGGCGAAACCGAACCTCGCTTCAGTTTATATGAATATCCCGATTTTCCTTTCCGGATAACTGAAAGGATGAGTAATCTGGAAATAGCAGGTTAGCATTTCCAAAATATTCCGTACTTTTGCAGATAAAACCAATAACAGGAAAGTATGGAGATAGAACAACATCCCTTGGAACCTTTCCTCCCCGGCAATGCCCGTCTGCTGATGCTGGGGAGTTTTCCACCGCAAAAAAAGCGATGGTCTATGGAGTTTTACTACCCGAATTGGAACAACGACATGTGGCGTATTGTAGGACTTCTCTTTTTTAACGACAAAGATTATTTTGTAGATAAGACTCATAAAGCCTTTTGCAAAGAGCGTCTCATCAGTTTCTTGCAAGAAAAAGGAATTGCCCTGTTCGATACGGCTTCCGCCATCCGGCGTTTACAGGACAATGCCTCTGATAAATTCCTAGAGGTGGTGCAACCTACGGATATCCCGGCCCTGCTCCATCAATTACCGGAATGCAAGGCAATTGTCACTACGGGACAAAAGGCGACCGATACCCTTTGCGAGCAATTCTCTTTGAAAGAACCCAAAGTAGGAGACTTTACAGAATTTCTTTTCGAGAACCGGCCTATGCGTCTCTATCGAATGCCCTCTTCATCCAGAGCTTATCCGCTTTCTTTAGAAAAAAAAGCTGCTGCGTATCGCATTATGTATCAGGACTTACAAATGCTGTAAGCAACTTTTGCCATAAAATATGCGCACCGGTTACTTGTATATTTGAAAGTTTCCATTACCTTTGCAGCCGCAAACACGGGAGTAGCTCAGTTGGTAGAGCACTGGTCTCCAAAACCAGGTGTCGGGAGTTCGAACCTCTCCTCCCGTGCAAAAAAGCTGTAAGCGGAACGTTTACAGCTTTTTTTATTATCGAATATCTATCAGCTTATGTGTCTGCAAACTCAACCGCCACTTAGGATGCCGCATCACACAATCCACCGTTTGACCGATATTACCGCAAGAACAAGGCTGCAAAAAGAAGTGTTCGGCAGGAAGCGATTCATAAATCCCGATATCCTGCCCCTCGTAAACTACCTTCACTTCATCCATGCGGGTAATTCCCAACTTTGCACCTTGTTTCGGTGAACAAGTCACCCAGTCTATATCATCCGGCAGCGGGCGGGTTCCATTCGTTTCAATGCAGACATACTTGCCTGCCCGGTGCAAACGGTCTATAAAATCACTATCAATCCAAAGAGAGGGTTCTCCCCCGGTCAATATCACCGTCACGGCTGAATACTTCTTTACCTCCGCCAGTATCTCATCGTCGGACATCCAGACACCATCCTCATGCTGAGTATCGCAGAAAGAACATTTTAAATTGCAACCGGAAAAACGGATAAAAACCGCCGGAGTCCCAGTGTGATATCCCTCACCCTGAAGACTATAAAATATTTCGTTAATCTTCCTCATAGATGGCGATGTTTGACTCAGACTCCTGCACTTCTACCTTATAGCAGGTAGGTATCTGCTCGCATATCCAGCGGGCTATGTTTTCTGCCGTAGGATTAAAAGGAAGCACTTCGTTGATATTACGATGATCCAATTTCTCTTTTACCACCTGCTTGATGTGGCTGAAATCAACGACCATCCCGTCGCCATTCAATTCCTTGGAGCGACAATAGACTGTGATTATCCAGTTGTGACCATGCAGATTTTCACATTTACTCTGATAAGAAAGCGTCAGGCTGTGGGCTGCCGATACTTCCATACGTTTAATGACTGTATACATACTCTTAATACGCTAATTAATATACTACAATATAACTTACCGCACCTAATGTCACCTCGATGCAGCAGCAAAAATACAAAAATCTTGCGATTTATCTGTAAGCTTTTTATTTATTCGTATACACAAAGAGAATTGGCAACTTTACGTTCTACGCTGCCGGAGGGTGTATTTACGACACCATCGCCCGGCATTGACGCACTCCACAGCGTAGACGAACCACCCCCATCCAGATTTAAAGCGTCTTCACCGCCCAGAATACGAATCATGTGAGTCAATTCAGAAATAGTAATCCCTTCGGCTTTTCCTTTCCGACGTCCGTCGACAACGATAAACTGTATCTTTTTATCTTTAGTCAGCACCACTGCGCTGCGGGGATGCTTGGTATTTACAAAGTTTTGATTACAAGTGGATATATCGCGTACTTTCCCATCCAGCAACATCAAAGGACCGGATGCAAGTACACTGCCACTTTTCAAGCCGTACGTCTTTTCTATCTGATGACTCCAGGGCATCAGATGCAATCTGCCTTTCTGAATAAGAATGGCTCCATTGGTAACCGTACTCAGAATACCGGTGGAAGTAGTATCAACCACTACTCCATCCTTATTCAAATAACAGATGGAAGCGCCGGTTTTCATATTGAAATAAGAGCCGTTAAGAGCGGCAACCGCCCCCGAACAATGCGCAGCCACACTTGTTACTTCAGCAGGTTGATGAACAAGAACATCCAGCTTATGATACTTCGGAGTTATTTCCAATATAGAAACTTCCTGGGGAACTCCATATAAGGAAGAGAATACAGCCTTCCGGCAAAGAATACCTTTCTTCAAAATCGTTGTTTGCCAATCGGCAGAAACAAGCGCAAGAGAATCGGCAGTAGTTTGTGCAGCGATGGTCAGAGCACCACAAAAGGCAAGCAGAAACAAAGAGAATATCTTTTTCATAAAACTTGTTTTATAAGGCTTGGATTATTCAAAAACCTTAAAAAAAGGCTATCGCACCGCAAACATAGTTATTTTTTCTATTTTTGCGGTATGAAAGCCCTTTATATTCTACTCGGAACTCTTTCTTTAATACTCGGTATCATCGGTATCTTCCTTCCGTTGCTACCTACTACACCATTTCTGCTACTCACGGCAGCGCTTTATGTACGCAGTTCGCCACGTCTGTACGATTGGTTATTGAGACAGAAACACCTGGGACCCTACATACGCAATTTTCGTGAAAACAAAGCTATCCCACTGAAAGCTAAAATCATATCCGTCTCTCTCATTTGGATAACGATACTCTATTGCGTATTTTTTATATTACCCTATTGGTGGTTAAAAACAGTGTTACTACTCATCGCTGCGGGAACGTCGTATCACATTTTGTCATTCAAAACACTAAAGTAAATGGAAATTTAGTGATTTACGATTTGACGATTTACGATGTACGATTGATATTACTCATGAAATCATAAAATGACCTTTAACGGGTAATTGTTTTGCAATACAAACTTCAATCGTACATCATAAATCGTCAAATCGTAAATCAGATAAATTAGCGATTTTTAGGGGAAACTTAGTGATTTTCGGGAGAAAACTTAGCGAAATCGCTTGCTTTTGGACTATTTAGACACGATTTTCATGTCCTTGATGCGACAAATATCACTTATTTATATGCACAAAATGTCTTCTTACTATCTGTTTCCTTGCATGAAACAATGTGTTCCCTTCATTGGAACAAAGTGTTTTGTTAAGTGAAACAAGTTGTTTCAATAAGGAAAACACTTAGTTTCAATAAAGAGAACATTTAGTTTTAGCCTATTGAAACAAAGTGTTTTTACCGTATGAAACAAAGTGTTCAGCATTGAGAACTAAATAGATAGCTTATTTACATGCATGTAAGTACAGGGATGTTTATGAAGGATTGTATGTACGTGTGACAGCAGGATGTATAATGAAAGCATCTATCACACGTATCTATCACGGGCTATCGTGCTTTGTTACAAGCACATAAGGTACCTTCCGTGACAGCATGACGGATGTTTTTCGTTTTTAAACTCTTAGTATAATGGAATTTTTCAATTGAATAACTGAAAGTTCGCATGTTCTGTATAGGTTTACCAGCGTAGCGCCGGAGCAAGGTTTCCCTTCGGAGGATGGCGCAACTGATATAAGTGCAGGGCGCATAAATGATGATTTTTCTTTCACCACAGAGGACACAGAGGTCACAGAGGTTTTAATTTTTTCGACACGGATTGGGCGGATTAAGCGGATTTTAATTATTCAGACGCAGATGACACAGATGACGCGGATTTTTTCTTGAGCAGCAACAAAGTAAAAAATCAGCTTAATCAGCTAAATCCGCGTCGAAAAAATCAGAGTCACAGCGCAACTTTAAAATCTGCGTCATCTGCGGCATCCGCGTCTGAAAATATCCCATCCGAAGGGAAACCTTGCCGGGGCGCTACGCCCCTAAATTATCATTTACAACGCTTTCCAAAACTTCTGAAAGTCTCTGTAACGTCCATAACAAACCAGCTGGTCACCGGCCTGAATTTGGTCATCTTCCGGCAATACATTTACCACATCATGCTCAGTAAAAGAGATTCCAAGGCAGTTTTTCAATGTTTCAGCTCGTTTCAAGGCTAGTAGTTTCAGGTGAAAATCTTGATCCAAGTTCAGTTCATTCACTGTGTAGCCTACAAATTTCTCGGGAACATTAAATTTCAAGACGTAGTAGGTGGGAGATACACGGAAGGTTTCAATATCAGCGCCAAACTCCAACTTACGCACCAAACCACGGGCAGCATCTTCCTCAGGGGTGAGAATACGTTCCAAGTCGAAAGCTTCGAGCACCGAACGATGTACAGCATCAATAGAGCGGGCATAAATACGTTTTACATTCTTCTGCTTCAACAAGGCTACCACACGAATGGAGGCGCCGAAGTTTTCACCGATGGCGACAATCACGATATCGACACTGTTCAACGGTAGCACGGAAAGGGCTTGTTCATCCGTAGCGTCAATGACAAAGGCGGTGGCTATCTTTTCCTTTACACTGTCTACACGACTGGGGCTATTATCCGCACCTATCACTTCATGTCCCAAAGCCGAAAGTTCTTCGGCAAGCACATGACCATAATTTCCTAAACCGATAATGATATACTTCATATAATTGATAATGAATAATGGATAATGGATGATGAACAGTAGATAGCGAATTTACCGTTCACTGTCAATTATCCATTAGTTAATAATGATTTGTCCACTCGGATAGCGATATTTCGTAAGTTTCTTCTGCTTGATGATACCCAGCATCAAAGTCAATAACCCCACACGGCCGATAAACATCAGCAGGGCAACAAGCAACTTACTGGAATCGCATAAGTAAGGGGTGGCATTCAGGCTGGAACCTACGGTACTGATGGCAGACACACACTCAAAGGTGATAGTCAGCAAAGAGAGTTTCGGCTCCAACATGCTGATGGTTAATATAAAGATAAAGAGAACACCGAATGACATCACTACCGTGGCATTGGAACGGCGGATGGAATCGTATGAAAGTTCGCGACCGAATACCTCTACCCTCTCCGTACCACGCAGCACCGCTATCAGATTTAAGACCACAACGGCAAAAGCATTCACTTTGATTCCACCGGCGGTAGACTGCGAACCACCGCCAACCCACATCAGAAACAGATAAATCATCAGTGTTTGTATGCTGAGACCGGCTAAATCGACACTGGAGAAACCAGCGGTACGAGGACAAGCTGCATTGAAAAAGGCTTGTGTCCATTTGTCGGCCACGGACATTCCGGCAAAAGAAGCATTCCACTCAAAAAGAGCAATGCTGACCGTACCGAGTAACAACAGCAGGAAAGTAACAATCAATACAATACGTGTATTCAGGTTGTATAAATGATAAAAACGGCGTCCGTCCCAATGCCAGGTCCGCAGGAACCCCCAGAAACGGCGAAGATGATAAAGGATGATATCTTTAAAGTTCACCAATATAGGGAAACCGATGCCACCCAATATAATAAGGAGGGATATATAAATATAGAACGGGTTATGCCCGTTCATTACCAACGGATTACCCAGATTGCCCGGCAATGTGGAAAATCCGGCATTACAGAATGCCGATATGGAATGGAAAGCGGAGAACGCCAATTCTTCCTGTACATCCATGCCCATGGTGCCGTGAATATCTCCCCAAATGGCAAGCATGCCAATTCCCTCGATAACCAGTGTAAAACCTAGAATATACACCAAAGTGGAAAGCAGGGAGTTCAGGGAATTGGAACTAACCATATCGCGCACCACCAACTGATTGTACAACGAAGTATTCCCCATGAAGAACATGGCAAAAAAGCTCGTCAGCGTCATCACCCCCAGACCGCCAATCTGGATAAGCAGAATAATGATGACAAAACCCGTAGGAGTAAATGTAGAAGCGACATCTACTGACACCAACCCAGTGACACATACCGCACTGGTCGATACAAACAGAGAATCGACCCAAGAAATACCGTTGAAAGTAGAGCGGGGCAACATCAGCAGCACTGTACCTATGAATATGATTATCAAGAAACTGACAGCCAAGATAAGCGAAGGGTTCGTACGTCGTCCCAGTAATCGGACCAAGCCGTAGGACAGGTTCAGGAGAGATAGTAGCAATAATAATACAAGATGATAGGGTTTGCCGTTCAGGAAATCCCAGACAAACTGTATCGCGCCCTCCACTTCGGGACGATGAAAAATCACAGGAATCAGCGTCAAGTAGAGCATGCCAGTCAGTATCCAGGTTAATTTACTGAATGTCTGACGAGTATCTTTATATTCCAGCAAAAGGTGTAAAGATATATCCAACAGGAACACTATCCAAACCGCATGATAGAGATGTTGCAGTTGGTAGGCCTCATCAGTGGAAATCATAAAGCCATGTTCATAAACGAGCCCGACAATCAGCAGGATAGAAGCTAAGTAAGTCAAAGCTGTAATGACACCCATTGTCAAACGAATGTACGGATATATCCACTTATTCTTATACAAAAGAAATTTATGATAAATTTTCATTGGATACTTAGATTAATGAGACGCAACAAACTTAAACAAATCTATCATCATAAACAAAAAACAAAAGAAAAAAGAAATTGGTTTAAAAATAATGGCTACATTTGGGCTCGATAATTATTTTAAATGTTTTAATCACTATGAGTAATCAGATAAAAAGATTTATTCTTCCGGAAGACGAAATTCCACGTTACTGGTATAATATACAGGCCGATATGGTGAACAAACCGATGCCGCCATTGAACCCCGCTACCAAACAGCCTTTGAAACCCGAAGACATGTATCCCATCTTTGCCGAAGAACTTTGCAGGCAGGAATTGAACCAGACGGATGCATGGATTGAGATACCGGAGGCGGTACGTGAAATGTATAAGTACTACCGTAGTACACCGCTAGTACGTGCCTACGGACTGGAAAAAGCACTCGGCACACCGGCACATATTTATTTCAAGAATGAAAGTGTCAGCCCGATGGGGTCGCATAAGTTGAATTCGGCCATCCCGCAAGCTTACTACTGCAAGCAAGAGGGTGTGACGAACGTCACTACCGAAACCGGAGCCGGACAATGGGGCGCTTCATTGGCATACGCAGCCCGCCTTTTCGGACTGGAAGCTGCCGTTTATCAGGTAAAAATCAGTTATGAACAGAAACCTTACCGCCGTAGCATCATGCAGACGTTCGGCGCACAAGTTACGCCTTCGCCTTCCATGTCTACCCGGGCAGGAAAAGATATACTGACAGCCCATCCCAATCATCAAGGGTCTTTGGGTACAGCCATTTCAGAAGCTATCGAACTGGCTCAAAATACTCCGAATTGTAAATATACGCTGGGATCAGTGCTGAGTCATGTCACTCTGCACCAAACGGTTATCGGACTGGAAGCGGAAAAGCAAATGGCTATGGCAGGTGAATATCCCGATACGATTATCGCTTGTTTCGGCGGTGGTTCCAATTTCGGCGGTATTGCTTTCCCGTTTATGCGCCACAATATTCTTGAA
>ULTJ01016258.1_pt1 | contig 29903 bp, 27 predicted proteins | sample 1957491 | NCBI WGS metagenome assembly ULTJ01 (sample SAMEA4835731, study PRJEB28245) | human gut metagenome | biome: gut microbiome; material: fecal sample | place: Denmark | collected 2008 | reverse complement strand
CGCCGCCGCTACATCTTCCACCCCGACACCGACCTGCTTGAAGCAAATTGTCCGCCGGACCTGCTCATCGACTACTACCTGCGCGGAATACGCACCTACGACCGCCTGCGCCACCACCGCTGAACGGAGGGAGCGCGCCCCGGCCTCAGAGCGACTGCGTGAGTGTGTCGATAAACAGCATGGCCGTAACTCCGGCCACAAGCGCATATGTAGCCGGTTTCTGGAATCCATGAGCATGCGTCTCGGGTATCATTTCGTCGGAGATGACATAGAGCATCGCACCGCCTGCCATGCCGAGCAGTCCGGGCAGAAACATCCCCGACAGGCCTCCCAACACGAATCCAAGTATCACACCGGCCATCTCCAGCAGAGCGACTACGATGGAGATGCCGCAGGCGCGTAGCCATCCGACACCAATCATCAGAAGAGGCGTCACCACAACCATCCCTTCCGGAATATTCTGCAACGCGATGGAAACGGCGACCGAATACGCGCCCGAGAGATTCGACTCGTCGAAGACAATACCGGTAGCCATCCCCTCGGGAAGCTTGTGGATAGCTATTGCAACCACAAAAAGCAGTACGCGATGAGTCGTGGCATCGGCGCTGTGGCGCTCACTGTCGAGACCGGTAAGGCGATGAAGATGGGGTGTGAGGCGGTCGAGTGTACCGATAAGAGCCACCCCCGCAGCCACGCCGACAACAACCTGCCACCAGTCGGAGAATCCACATTGGCCAATTGCCGGAAGCAGCAACCCGACGATTGCCGCCGCAAGCATCGTGCCGGCGCAGAAACCCATGAAGATGTCGTTCCATTTGTGCGGAATCCGCTTAACGGCCAGACCGATTACCGAGCCGACCAGCGAAGCGGCCGCCAGGCCGGACGCACTGAGGAGTACATGCTGCCAGATATTCATGATTTGTAGAGATTTTAATTATCGCACCCGACGGTTGCGGATAAAACGTATGCCCTCCCCGATCCACAGCACAAACGAGGTGCCAAGCAGAATTATAGCCCAGTCGGAGAGGCGAAGCGGGGTCACGGTGAAGAACCGGCCTCCCAACTCCACGATAAGAATCTGCACGACAAGAATCACACCTGCAATGAGCAGGAACTCGCCGCAGTGGGTCAGACTCAGTCCACTCCCATGCGAAGCGTAGGCGCGTGCGTTAAACATATTCCAGAACTGAAGCATCACGAAAATCGTGAAGGTAAGGCTGAGTTCATAGGCCGTAAGACCCGAACGGCTACCAAGATGTTCATGCAAAAGCTGTGGAAGCGACGAGATATCGGCATGTTCGAACGCATACACCAGGTAGAACATTATCCCGAAGAAAATCAATCCGGAGGCTATAATGTTGCGCCACATGGAACGTGTGATTATAAACGCCGTGCGGCTACGCGGCCGGTCGGACATCACGCTCGACGACGGCGGGAGCGACGCAAGCGCCATGGCCGCGAAAGTATCCATGATGAGATTCACCCAAAGCATCTGGGTGACGGTGAGCGGCGACTCCGTCCCCATAAACGCGCCTGCGAGCACAATCATACAGGCGGCCAGGTTGACCGTCATCTGGAACATAATGAAGCGCTGGATATTGCGGTAGAGCGACCGGCCCCACATCACGGCGCGGCCTATCGAGGCAAACGAATTGTCGACTATGGTAATGTCGCTCGCTTCCTTTGCCACAGAAGTACCGTCGCCCATCGACAGGCCGACATGGGCGGCCTTGAGGGCCGGAGCGTCGTTGGTGCCGTCGCCGGTAACGGCAACCACCTGCCCCTTCCGCTGAAGAGCCTCGACAAGGCGCTTCTTGTCCATCGGGCGGGCGCGGGCAATAATTTTCAAGTCCATAACGCGGTCAAGCAGCTCATCGTCGGATAGCGCGCCGAATTCCGGCCCGGTGATTATATTGCGGTCGCCGTCGGAGGGGAGCCAGAGGCCGATCTGACGGCCGATTTCACGGGCAGTGCCTGGAGTATCTCCGGTTACGATTTTCACGGCTATACCAGCGTCGGTCACCTCGCGGATTGCATCGGGCACATCGGCGCGAACGGGATCGGAAATTGCAACGAATCCGAGAAATTCAAGTCCGGCAGGCTGTAGCTGACCGTCGACAATCGGGTCGATACCCGAAGCGAGCTCCGCATAGGCAAAACCGAGTGTACGCATGGCCATGGCCTGATATTCCGCCAGCCGGGCGTCGACGCTGGCTCGCGTGGCGCCTTCCGGATAAAGTGAGCAGAGCCCATAGACGATTTCGGGTGCTCCCTTCACAAAGAGCAGTCTCCGCTCCCCGTCGGCAACCACCGTCGCCATGAATTTGCGCTCGGTGGTGAACGGAAGTTCGTCGACAGGCGTAAACCTCCCTCGCAGACTTTCATAGTCAATTCCGTTGGCATCGAGCCAGAGAAGCAGAGCACCCTCGGTAGGATTGCCGAGTACGGAAGGTAATCCCTCGCCGCTACGGTCGAGACGTGCCGTGGAGTTGACGGCTATCCCCTGGGCAATCAAGCGGGCGAGAGCGGTGTCGGAACGGAGTCCGTCCGACGGCAGCCCGTAGAAATCGAAGCTGTAGACCTGCATGCGGTTCTGCGTGAGTGTGCCGGTCTTGTCGGTGCATATCACGGTGGTCGCTCCCATCGTCTCGCAGGCGTGGAGTTTGCGAACGAGATTGTTGGTGCGCAGCATCCGGCGCATGCTGTAGGCGAGCGAGAGCGTGACAGCCATCGGAAGCCCTTCGGGCACGCTCACCACTACAAGCGTGACAGCAATCATAAGCGTCTGGAGCAGATATGTGAGGAAGGGGACCAGCTCGAAGGCCGGATTCATATGAAGATACATGATGACACGGCCGATTACCACGGCCGCGCCAACGATATAGCTCATGCGGGCTATAAGGCGCCCGAGCCGGTCGAGCTGCTCGGTGAGCGGAGTGCGGACCGAATCGTCGATGCGCGTCGCCTCGAAAACCTTGCCGTTCTCGGTATCGTCGCCTACGGCAGTTACGCGTGCCACACCATGCCCCTCCATCACCCGCGTGCCACGTAGCACCACGTCGGTGGGGAAGGTCGCTTCCGGGTCCTGCTGCTCCGGATCGGCGCTCTTGCGCGCGATGGGCTCGCCCGTAAGGGTGGATTCATCTACGCTGAGCATCATGGACTCAAGCAGCCGTGAGTCGGCCGGTATTTCCTGGCCGGTATTGAGCAGGAGTATATCGCCTACCACCACATCGCGCCGCGGGACTGAGGTAGGATTACCGTTGCGCATCACCTGCACCGGCTCGTCGTCATTCACCTGATTCAGGATGGCGAATTCCTTGTTGGCGCGCCATTCGAAGTAGAAACCAAGCCCTGTGGCAAGGAGTATGGCGATGAATATGCCTACGGGCTCGAAAAACACCGTCGGCCCCTGCTCAAGCGAGAAATACTCGTAAAGCGATATGCATACCGACAGAAGCCCGGCCACGAGCAGAATTATAATCAGCGGATCGCGGAATTTGGCGAGAAACTGACGGTACCAGGGCACCGGTTCGGCAGGGGTAAGAACGTTGGAGCCATTGAGGCGTCGGCTTTCGGCCACCTCGATATCAGTAAGCCCCGGATAGGCATTCCCTCCGGCAGCCTTGGGAGACGTTGCGGTCATGTATGCAGATGAAATGTAAGGATATTAAGTAACTGTTTAAAAATATTTTATATTATCCTGATCCAATTATTTCAACATTCCCGCGGTAAGATTTCCGTATCTTTTCCTCTCTTCATCAGTCGTGTAGACATCTACACTCCTTCTTCATCGAGAAAAATCTCCTGAAAATTTTCCTCCCGGAAATATTAAAATCATTTCGACAGGTTGCTTATTCACAGCTCCACTGGCATCGGATTCCGGATTATAGAATACTGTAGCGGAGCACGATTACGATAAGCAGGGCATAGAAGCCGGCAACGACGTCGTCGAGCATCACGCCCCAGCCACCACCCACACGTTCCATACGACGCGCCAGCGGAGTCTTTACTATGTCGATGACCCTGAAGGCGGCGAAACCGGCAATCGCCAGAATGGCCGTAATTCCCGGATGGCCGGCCACGCCGGCGGCGAGCATTGGTATCCACGTGCCGAGATATTCGTCGATTACCACCGACCGCGGATCCTCGCCCCAGTATTTCTCCATAATTCCGGAAGTCCACGCGCCGGCCACGAGTGTGACAACCACAAGAGCGATAGTGGCCCACATAAGCGCTACCGGACTCAGAACGAGATACAGCACATACCAGATGACAAGAGCCACAAATGCTCCGGCCGTACCCGGCGCTCCGGGCACAAAACCTGCGCCGAAACCAGTGGAAAGAATCACATGAAACCAGGGAGCCTGGCCAAGCGGATGATTATTGTTGTTGCTCATCGTTGAAGGCGTATTACTTCTCGCGCATGAACACCTGGACGGGGGTGCCGTTGAATCCCCAGTTCTCGCGGATTTTGTTCTCAAGGAAACGCCGGTATGGTTCCTTTACCCACTGCGGGAGATTGCAGAAGAAGATAAACGTCGGAACCTGAGCGCCCTTCAGCTGGGTGACGTACTTAATCTTGATGTATTTGCCTTTGTTGGCCGGAGGGGGATATGCCCCGATAGCCTCGAGCATTACCTTGTTGAGCTGGGAGGTAGGCACCTCACGGCGGCGGTTGCGGTATACGTCGACGGCTGTCTCTATCACCTTGAAAATACGCTGCTTGGTCAGGGCCGAGCAAAAGATTATCGGGAAGTCGGTGAACGGGGCGAAGCGGCTGCGGATTGCCTCCTCGAAATGCTTCTGCGCCTGAATGGATTTGTCCTCGGCTATATCCCATTTGTTGACGCACACCACCAGCCCCTTTTTGTTGCGCTGAATCAGGCCGAAGATGTTGGCGTCCTGAGCCTCGATGCCGCGGGTGGCGTCGATCATAAGGATGCAGACGTCGCTGGCCTCGATGGCGCGGATGGAACGGATAACGGAATAGTACTCGATCTCCTCGTTGACTTTCTGCTTCTTGCGTATGCCGGCGGTGTCGACCAGATAGAAGTCGAACCCGAACTTGTTGTAGCGCGTGTAGATGCTGTCGCGCGTGGTGCCTGCGATATCGGTGACGATGTGGCGGTCCTCGCCGATGAATGCGTTGATGAGGCTGGATTTGCCGGCATTGGGTCGGCCGACGATGGCAAAGCGCGGAATCTCCTCAAGGTCTGCTTCTTCGTCGGTAGGCTCGGGGAGTTTCTTTACAATTTCGTCAAGGAGGTCGCCGGAGCCGTAGCCGTTGATTGCGCTGACGGGATACGGATCGCCGAGCCCGAGGCTATAGAATTCAGGCACGTTGTAGAGCCAGTCGTTGGAATCCACCTTATTGGCTACAAGTATGACCGGCTTGCGCGACTTGCGCAGTATTTCCGCCACATGGTCGTCGAGGTCAGTCACGCCGTTCATGGCATCGACCACAAAAAGGATTTCGTCGGCTTGCTCAATGGCCAGCTCGACCTGCTTGTTGATCTCGCCTTCGAAAATATCGTCGGAATTAACCACCCATCCGCCGGTGTCGACGATGGAGAATTCACGTCCGCACCATTCGACCTTGCCATACTGGCGGTCGCGGGTTGTTCCGGCCGTCGGGTCGACTATGGCCTGGCGGGTTTCGGTCAGGCGGTTGAACAGCGTGGATTTGCCCACGTTCGGACGTCCGACTATTGCTACGAGTTGCGACATTGCGTTGATTCGTTGATGTTAAATTTCAATTGCAAAGTTAAATAAAATCCTCCCAAAACCCAAGATGGGCGGTATAAATGCCGGGACTCTGCCGGCTGGCATGCAGACGTGGGAAGGCTACGGCCCATCATTCCATGTAGCCGAAAGCCTTAAGCTTGTTCTCACGGTTTCGCCAGTTGGGTTCCACCTTGACGAAGAGTTCGAGGTAGACGCGCTTGTCGAAGAACTTCTCTATGTCCTTGCGGGCTTCGGTGCCGACTTTCTTAAGCATGGCGCCCCCTTTTCCGATGAGGATTCCTTTCTGCGAGTCGCGCTCCACATAGATTGTGGCCATGATGTGAATGGCGTTCTCGGATTCGTCGAACTTCTCCACAATCACCTCTACGGAATATGGCACTTCCTTGTCGTAGTTGGTGAGGATTTTCTCGCGGATAATTTCGGTGACGAAAAAGCGGGCGGGCTTGTCGGTCAGGGCGTCTTTCCCGAAGTATGGGGGCGAAGGTGGCAGAAGCTCCACAATGCGGGCCATGAGGTTGGCAACGTTGAAATTCTCCTTGGCCGACAGCGGGAACACCTCGGCGTTGGGTAGTATCTCTTTCCACCGGCTTACGACGGCCTCAAGTTCCCCATTGTTTTTCAGAAGGTCGATTTTGTTGATTACCAGCAGCACAGGTATCTTCTCCTTGGCCACGCGAGCAAGGAAATCGGCATTCTTGGTAGGATCCTCCACGACGTCGGTAACGTATAGGAGCACGTCGGCGTCGGTAAGCGCGCCCTGAGCGAATCCGAGCATGCTTTCCTGCAGCTTGTAGTTGGGTTTGAGCACACCGGGGGTATCGGAGAAAACAATCTGATAATCAGGAGTATTAACAATCCCGGTGATGCGATGGCGCGTTGTCTGGGCTTTGGACGTTATGATGCTCACGCGTTCGCCAACGAGCTGATTCATCAGCGTGCTCTTGCCCACGTTGGGGTTTCCCACGATGTTAACAAATCCGGCCTTATGGCCTTCGCGGCATTCGGAGACCGCCTCGCCGGGGCAACTTACGGCATCGGTTGCGGCTGCAAGCAGCGATTCAGCGTCCTGACGCTCAATCTCGTCAGCGATACGGGTATTTTTATCTTCTGTCATAGTTTTCGAGTTGTTATATTTCGGATTTATAAGCATCTTATAAACGCTCCGGAGTCGTCGAGGGTTTATAAGAGACCGCTCCCGTGGGTTTAATAAAACAAAAATAGCATCTTTGGTGGGAAGATGCTATTTCCGTTTGATATTCAGGGATACAGAGGGTTAAATATCCCACACCAGCAGCATGGAGCCCCATGTGAAGCCCGCGCCAAAAGCGGTGAGGAGAATCTTGTCGCCCTTCTTGAGCTTATTCTTGAATTCGTCGAGACAGAGAGGGATGGAGGCTGCCGATGTGTTGCCGGTATGCTGGATGTTGACCAGCACCTTTTCTTCCGGAATCCCGGCGCGAGAGCTTACGGCCTCGATAATACGCAGGTTGGCCTGATGAGGCACAAGCCAGTCGATGGTCTCGGCGGTGAGATTATTGCGGTTAAGAATGTCGACGGAAGCGGTATACATGTCGGTAACGGCATTCTTGTAGACGTTGCGGCCGTCCTGGAAAAGGAAATGCTTTCCTGCGTCAAGCGTCTCCTGGGTGGTAGGCTCTGCCGAACCGCCTCCCCACATGACCAGATGCTCCAGCCCGCGGCCATCTACATGGAATACGGCGTCGATTACACCCTTGGAGGTATCCTCGGTGGGTTCCACAAGCACGCAAGCGGCTCCGTCGCCGAAAAGCGGGCATGTGGCGCGGTCCTTATAGTTGACCATCGACGACATTTTTTCCGTGGCAACGACCACGACTTTCTTGCGGAGACCGCTCTTTACATATGCGTTGGCATCTTCGAGCGCTACGATGAAGCCTGCGCAGGCGGCCTGAATATCGTAGGCATAAGCATTCTTAAGTCCCGTGCCCTCGCAGATTATCGATGCGGTGGAAGGGAAACGATAGTCGGGGTTGGATGTCGCGCAGATAAGCAGGTCGATTTCTCCGGGATCCGTTCCGGTATCGGCCAGCAGTTTTTTCACCGCCTCGATGCCCATATAGCTTGAGCCGACGGGCTTGTGGAGGATGCGACGCTCCTTGATTCCCACGCGGGTAGTAATCCACTCGTCGTTGGTGTCTACCATCTTCGAGAGCATTTCGTTGTCGAGGATGTCATCGGGGATATATGAGGCGATACCAGAGATTTTGGCGTTGAGCATATCGGTATATATGGTGCATTTGCCGGAGGTGCCGGGCCCCGCGTCGCGTGGCCGGAGGTGCCTCCGGACATTCTTGTTTGAAATCTGTAATTGCTAAAAGGCTGCCCCGGGGGAAAGACGTCTCGCTCGCCGGGAGTCCAGTCCAGTCTGCTGCAGCCGTTCGGTCGTGATGCGCCGTTATACCACAGCGTTCTTCTCGATTGCAATTTTTCCGCGGTAGTAACCGCATTCATTGCAAACGCAGTGGTAAACATGCCATGCTCCGCAGTTGGGGCAGATTGCCAGCGTGGGCATAGCGGCCTTGTCGTGGGTGCGGCGTTTAGCCGTACGTGTCTTGGATTGACGTCGTTTAGGATGTGCCATGATTCTTTTCTTCTATATTATTCTTTATTGTTCAGTTTATGTCTTACGTTCGAGGGCGTCAGATTGCCGGCTCATTCCCCTCCGTCGGGCTGTAGCCCTTTCAAAGCGTCCCAACGCGGGTCGGTCGAAGCCTGAGCGGCGTCGTCGGCGGTATCGGGCATCGAATCCATCTCGTCGATAAGCTGGTCTTCAAGCTCCGAATCCGGATCGGAGGCGTCGGTAGCCCTGTGTTTTTTCAGCAGACTGCTCATTGCCCGGTTGCATTTACCCATAGGGTGTACATGCTTAATGGGGATGGCAAGCGACACGGTGTCGAAAATCATATACGCCACGTTGAGGTCGTTGTCAGACTCGGGAATCTCCATCAGCTCATCGGAATCATCGCGATAGGAGTCGCCATATTTCACCTTGATACCGTAGGAGGCGTCGACATCCAGCATCAGGTCGTCAAGGCAGCGGTCGCAGGGCACTGTCACCGTCCCACGGCAAACGAAAGCCAGCGCATATACATCGTTGGCATACGTCACCGTAAGATGCACATGCACATCGGCATCGCGCACGTCGGGACTCTCCATATTCTCAAAAAACTGCTTGCCGAGGCGGTAGTCGAATTCATGTACACCCGGCGACATGCTTTTGAGAGGAAGCTTGAACTGGCTGAAGTTTCCCATTGTTGCTGTCGGCTGAAAAACCGTGCAAAGTTAATCAATTGATTCTATTTCACCAAGCTTTTCCGCAAAATCTCGCGAAATTCTTAATAATAAGGCCCCTTGGCAGCTCATCGGGGCGACTCGCATCCAACTGGGAGCCGATTTGGCAGCGCGACAAAAGTGCAGCCGGACGGACTGCCGGCGCCCACACGCCAACCGCCCGACCGGCCGCATATTTTTCTTTCATGGAAGCGTTTCGCTCCCAGGCCTTATTTACCGAGCTTGGCAACGATCTCTGCCTGATAAGCAGTCTCTTCGGTGACAATCTGATTACATTTGTTGCCGAAATCGAGAGCTTTCTTGGCCTTGCCCATCTTCATAGGATTAAGCGACTTCAACCCCTCAGCAGCCTTCGGAGCGAGCTTCGTGGATTCCGTAAGAGCTTCCTGCTCGGCCTTCACCCCCATACCAAGCTTCAGAATATTTTCAGGAGTAGCATCGCCCTCGACGACAGCCTTGAGAAGCACACTATTGGCCACAGCAAGCGTTCCAGCATCGGCCGAAGCCTTTACATAGGCATCAAGATCTGCCACGCCCGTTGCCGCAGGCATGGACTTGAGCATCTTTTCGAGATTAGCGATACGCGTAGCCGCCTCTTCCTCGGGCGTAGCGGCAACCACCGCAAACGATGCCGAAAGAACCAACATCATTGCAAGAAAAAACTTTTTCATAGAATCAAGAATTAAATTAGTAAATCGGCACAAAGTTAAATAACTTTTCACATTACCCCCCCTAAAATTGTTAATTATTATTAATTACAACATATTTTAGCCTACCCCTCCTCCCGACTATATCTATAGTGCCAAATACACTATCTCAATTCCCAGAAAGATCATCAAACATATAGCAATCCATCACCTCATGCCAACAACACGGGGAATCATAGTCTTTTAACACGGGAAATCGTAGTCTTTGGCAATAAAAAGCATCTTAATATCAAGCATTTAATTCACAGAGGAAATTCTAATTTTTTTACTGACATCCTAATGATTACAAATTTTCACCGAGCCATCATATATAATCATATATAATTGTCGAAAGCCTTCCCAGGAACACCGTCTGATTGACCATCCAAGTTGACACTTATCTATTGACCCGGCAAGACCTTCCAGGCTAATCCCACCCTGCTGACCGCTTGACGCTGCCATGCTGATCCGGAGGGGCCTCCCAGGCTAACCCGTCGCCGTTGACCCAATTAGTCCTTCCCGATTGCCCCGCCTCTCCCCCTTCCCGATTGCCCCGCACCCCCTTCCCGAAAACCTTCACCCTTCCCGAAAAGATCCCGAAAAGATCATTAAAAAAATTCCATCTATGTTTGTTTGATAAAAAAAATATCGTAACTTTGCACAACCAAAACGCGATGCCCAGGTGGCGGAATGGTAGACGCGCGCGTTTCAGGTGCGCGTGCCGAGAGGCGTGCAGGTTCGAGTCCTGTTCTGGGCACCATAACCCCTTGATAATCGACAGATTTTCAAGGGGTTTCTTATTTCTCGGGTGTACTAAAAGTGTACTCCGTAAAAAAGTGTACTGCAAAAGTCAGCCAAAATCGGAAAGCAACAGCTACCGACTGGTGGGTTGTATTTTCGGAAATGACAACGGACTTTCCGCATCGGTAAGCGGTGAAAATTTGAGCGAGATGCCAGATGTTTTGTCGGAGGAATTTTCACGAATGTATGTTCAAGCTGCCAAATTATAATTGAAGTTGATGCGGCTGCCGCATAATCGGAAGGCGACGATTTTTATTTCTGCATACCTTACGATGCTTTCACGCTTCATGGGTCAGATCCACACACGATGAAAGTCTCCGCAAATTTAATTGTACGACCAAACACATATATCAGATGTCGGATAGCCAGACTTCATTTATTCAATGTCAATTTCATATTGAGTTGCCATAATGGATATAATATGGGGTGCCGAATTTAATGGTTGAAGTGGAGCAATATCATGGACTAATACACTTGCCGGATAATAGTCAAACAGAACGTATTCCCTATCGGATTTGCAGAAAACCAACGCCTTCTGGCTGCTATGCCATATCGGGAATTGGTAAAAACGTGCTTGCAGTAGGCTTGGATGTGGCAACTGGAGGGTGGCACAGATGCCCGCAGGGGGAAGTAGGCTCCCCGCCTACGGTTTTATACGGCAAGCCTACGTCAAAACCAGCCGTACCTGACGATCCTATATCACCCCCGACAAAAGCGAATACAGGGCGTTGCAGCCCCTAAAAACGGCCATCCGTGAGCTTGCTCTGACCCTGCTAATGCGGTGGCGTTCCCCTGAGAATTTCTTCGCAGGGGGTATTAGGCTACCCCGATACCGGGTAATGCGGCAACAGGCTCATTTCGCGCAAGCGCATTGGGTTCTGTCAATCGTTTCTATCGAGTGTTACGCCGTGGGCCTCGCATTGGTGGAAGAAGGTCGCAATTGTCACCTTTCGGGTCGTTCTGAGTAGGTTCGTGAACTTCGTATCGGCCTTTGCTCGGTCATAGCCGGAGTAAACGGAACTGACGGCATGGAAGAACTCTCGTCCAGATTCGTCCAGATTCGCCAACGCCATGCCGATTTCAACCCATTTGCTATATTCGTTGGTGAGATCGATTCTTCGTCTTACAACCTCTTCGGTCAGACGCGCCACTTTGTCAAGTGTTGTTTCCGGATTTTCATTCCAAGACCGCTGTCCCATTGCCATTGACGCTTTTGTCGGATTAGGTTTGGGGTTTGTTGCCGCATCTATTATTCGAAATGGCTCGGCATTGTCGTTGATATATGGCTCCGAATCATAGGAGGCGAATCGGAGCCGTTTCACATCCTTGCACTGCCCGTCAATGACTATGCCAAGGCGCGACTTGAACAGTCGTTGCAGGGCAAGGAAATGTCCGAGATGATTTTCGGGATTCGACAACCGAAAGATGGCGAAGCAACCGCTACCGCTCGCCGAGAGTGAGCAATATGCCGCTTCCGAAACCTTACAAACCTCGGCTTTCAATTCGGCACCACTTCCAAATACGGGATTGTCCTGTCCGTCAATATCTATGCAGATTAACCCTGTGTGCTCGAAGGCACCATCAGCCTTGCGTCCGTCGGCGCAGATTGCCGAAATGGTAGCGCATGGCAGCCCGGACTTTAGTCGGGTGCGCTCTGTTTTGCCCTCCGTCATCCGGATTTGTTGGATAAGTTGATGCGATGACGTGTCATCGAGGAATTCGGCAAGTGATGCGACACGACCGTTAGTCGATGTAACGCTGTCGAATATTGTTATAGGAGTTTCAAGAATATTCATGAGCTGATAAGAATTGTTTGGTACTGTCCTATGTCCTACGTCCTACCGAGATGATTTTGAAGAGGACATAGGACGTAGGACATTGTTATTCATTCATCCATCGCCTGACTTGGCGAGGATCCACACCGATTGCGTCGGCAAGCTTTGACTTTACCAGATTCGGAAACCGACTTTCCAGCAACAGCATCAGTTCCTTGTTGGTAAGTTGCGAAGTTGTGTTAGTCGAACCGATTATGTCCGTCAACATACGGAGCTGAGATGCCTGTGAATAGTATGCCATATCGACAGCCCAACTCATCTGCTCCGCAGTAACAACTGACGGTCGATTTCCTTGTTCGATTGCGTTCATGACGCAAGCAATTCCGGCAAGTTGTAGAACGTAGATTCTCAACTTTCCCCAGATGGATGCCTCGTAATCGGTAGCCGATGCTTCATCTGCCCGGAAAGAATTTTCAACGAAGCGGCAATATACATCTATCGCCGATTCGGAAGCGGTTATTGTTGATGCCGCCACATTATTATATGTATCGCTGATAAGCTTGTCCCAATTCTCTGCTAAAACAGGGTCAATCGTCACCGCTTCCTGCGATTTCCGTGCCGTGCGTTTCGGCATATCGGTGGGATAGAATGCCCGGAATCGGTTGAGGAATCCCATCGACAGAAATTTCGGATTGTCGAATGTCGGTTTCAGCATCCCCGGCTGAATTCCACTCACCCACGAGTAAAACGGTGCCTTTATAACTTTCAAGCCTTCGCCTTTGCGATTCGTTGTGAATGGAGTGCAGTCACGAAGGGATAGCAATGCACTCAATTCGCCACTGCTGCCGTATCGCCCAATGTCGCCGATTGTAGCCGTCAGTTCCTCGCGGCTGTTGAGAAGTCCGTGCGGATTGTCCTCCAGAGCTTGATTGCGCGCCTCGGGCGTGGAATCCTCAATCAGAATCTGACTGGTCTTGGGAAGCGGTTTGTCGTTGCCTGCTGCTCGCTCGGCTTTCACAGCTTCAACTTTCGCATTGTATTCATCAAACAGCCGATTGTTGATTTTGTACAACGGAGTGTAGATGTCCTTCATCGGCGCAGTCTTGTTGGCCGTGCTGCGTCCAATCATCATTATCCATAGATTGAGCCGATTGCTATAACCATATGCATTAAGTACAATCCGGCTTCCGATGGCTATGCTTGCGGCTCCAAGTACCGGACCGAGAGCGAAGTCAATAGCTGCCTGACGCTTCTCCGATACCTCACGGATTATCCTCTGCATCGTCGCCGGAAGTCCGTAGATTGGAGGAGACAGTTCCGCATTGAAAGAAATAATTTCGCCGCACATCACTTCCGGGTCTTGAGGCAATAGGCATTCGCTCGTTGCGCGATTTCAGACTTTGTCAAGATTCTTCCGGCGAGAATCCATGCCTCAAGTTCGCTTCGCTTGAAGTAACACCGCTTGCCGGTCGGCTTGTAATGGGGAATCGCTTGTGCGCTCGTCTGCTTGTAGAGATAGCTTTTCGACACACTGAGAAATTCGGCAGCTTCCTCGATAGTGAGGATTTCTTTGAGAGCTGAGACAGGTACTGCGTTGGCAGCCTGATTTGATTGGAGATTAGAATTGTCCGCCATGATATGAAATATTAGCGGTTATGGTCGTCGGGGAAGTGTTGCAGGCATTCCCGTGTTCACCATCTGAAAAGATGTCTCTGCAATTGACATCGTATCAATACAACGGCAAAATTATGCAAATAGATTTATCTGTAAAAGCCTGTCAGCCAGATATTCACAAACTTTACAAATGGGGCGATTATTTATATATGCCCTTTCTCCCTACCATTCACCCATTTGCCCCGAAATCCATATAAATATCGGCTACTTTTGCCAACATTTTTTACCAACCGCGCCGATATTTATATATTGGCTATTATGGTCGTAGCCATTACAATCATGTTTCACAGCATATTCAATTGTCACCTCAGAAATTCTTTGTACCTTTGTAAATTAAACAATCATAAATGAATCATGAAACCGTTCGTAAAGTGGGCCGGCGGCAAAACGAAATTGCTCAATTCCATTGAGCAACGGTTGCCTGTGGGATTTGACGAATGGAAAGATGTTACCTATGTGGAGCCATTTGTCGGCGGCGGCGCAGTGCTATTTCATATGCTTTCTAAGCATATGAACATCAAACACGCCATTATAAACGACATAAACCAGATGCTGATGAAGGCTTATAGCTTAATCCAGCAAAATCCAGATGCAATCGTTGATGGGTTTCGTTCTTTGGTAAGTGAATTCAATAAACTATCAAGTGACTCTTCAAGGGAAGATTTTTATTATCGGACTAGAAAGCTATATAATTCACTACCGATTCCCGACGAGCAGCGTATATTGTTTTTTCTATTCCTTAATAAAACTTGCTTTAATGGTTTATATAGGGAAAATCAAGATGGAAATTTCAATGTTCCTTTTGGGAGATATCAATCCATATCTTTTGACGAGAAAAATATTTTCGAAGTTCATAAAGCACTGCAAAGCGTGCTTATACTTTGCGGAGATTTCGACAATGTATTCAGATTTATCAAAGAAGGGAACAATTTCATTTATATTGATCCTCCTTATCGGCCGGTAGGTAAAAATATGAACATGTTCACGCAATACGACAGGAGCGGTTTCAAAGACAATGACCAACGACGGTTAAAAGACTTATGTAATATCTTTGGTCAAAAAGGCTGTAAGATTATGATAAGCAACTCCGATAGCTATATCGATGACGAAACCTCATATTTTGAACATCTATATGAAGGATATCTAATTGATCGAATACAGGTTACTCGTACCATTAACACTTATAATGCGAAAGAGTTAAGACCTAAAGAAGTAATCATCACGAACTACGAAACTCCAATAATCCACCAACCTAAACTTTTTTAATATCATGGCATTTTTATCAGAAGAACAAGCAGCAGCAATTAGAGAGCATATGTGCTCTGACTTCAAGATCCTTGCCGCAAAATACAAATTAAGGAGAAAGACTCATGAAGAACGTTCTGTGTCCTTCAATGAAGCTGAAGTTCTGAAAGAGCAGGGTTGGATTGAACTTGTAGCTAAAAAGACAAAGGTCAGACTTCAAAAGAAGAAAGAAGTAGGACCTGCATTTGAGGATAAAATCTGGGCTATGTTCTATGATCTTGGATTTCGATGCCTCAATCGAGACGAACACCTTGTTATAAAATGGGGTGAAGGAGAAGGTGACCACAAACAGGTGGATGTGGTTGCCGTCGGTGATGATGCCATTTTTGTGGTGGAATGCAAGGCTGCGTCCAAAATATCTACAACGACAAGTTTCAAAGCTGTAATTGATGGCATTGAACTGCATAAGGAAGGGATAATCAAGTCCCTCAGGCAAATATACGGTGACAAGAAAGTAAAATTCATCCTTGCCACCGACAATTACCGCGTCGGCACTGAAGATGCAAAGCGGATGGAAGAGAAGAAAATCTTCCATCTCAACGAAAATGCATACCGCTATTTCCAGGGCTTGATTAAGTCATATAAATCCTGTGTTAACTATCAGTTTCATGGACTAATGTTCAAGAACGAACTGATATCTGGCCAGCGAGTTCGTATTCCTGCACTTAAGGGGAGAATGGGCGGTTTTGACTATTATATGCTCTCAATCGAGCCGGAAACTCTTTTGAAGATGGGATTTGTGCTACATCGCACAAAGGTCAATGACTCAATGGCTCCGACCTATCAACGTCTTTTATCAGCCAAGCGTCTGCCAAAGATTACAGAATTCATCAAAGCGGGGGGATATTTTCCCAATTCATTGATTGTCAACTTCGACACAACTGGCAGCAGCAAAATGAAAATTCAGTTTGACCCTGCCTCCAGTACCTCCGAAGATTCAAACGCCAAAGTCGGCATGCTCAGTATTCCAAATGCCTATGGTATCGCATACATAATAGACGGGCAACACCGTCTATATGGTTATGCAGATGCGGCCCCATACAAATATAACAATACTATACCGGTTGTAGCTTTCATCAATATGGAATCCCGAGAGCAACTGCAAATTTTCATGGATATCAATGAAAATCAGAAAGCCGTAAGCAAGAATCTTCGCATAGATCTCGAAGAGGATATAAATTGGGACTCCAAACAGGTTGACTCGCGACTCAAAGCCTTACGTTCCTCTATAATCAAGGCTTTGTCGGCAGATAGTGCAAGCGTCCTTTCCAACAAAATTTCCGTTGGCGAGGACATTTCTGACTTGAACTTTACTCCTTTCGATAATGGCCTACTCCAGTCATCCCTACTTCCTCGTGCCTCAAAGCAGACCTATACGAAGGATACGGATGTCTGCATGTATAACACTCAAAATCTTGACCATGACAAGGCTATGACAGAATGCAAGAAACGCGTAGCCAACTTTATCAGAGAGTGTTATAACTATGTTCATGGTGAACTAGACGAGAAATTATTCAAGGAATTCATCATGTGTAACCGTGGTACTTATGCTTTCGTTGCTCTGATTGGGTCCATCAACAAGCACCTTGTCACTAAAGGGGCAATAGAACAGTTCACCTCACTTGAAACGCGAATGGATGCTATGCACCCCTATTTGGACATCTTTGTAAATTATCTCAGCAATCTCCCTGCTGTAGATGAAAATGAACTGAGATTCATTCGTGGCCAGCAGGCAGAAAGAACATGGCTCTGCCGTTTTCAGAACTCTATCCATAAGATTGATCCAGAATATAATCCCGACGGTTTGGAGACATGGCTTAGGACTCAAGATGCAGGTCTCCAGCAAAAGGCAAAAGAGTTCACGGAGAAAATATTTGCCATCCTCAAGGCTAATGTACTTAATAGGCTACAGGACCTCTATGAGAATTCGTGGGAGGACAATGTAAACGACATAAAAAAATCGTGTCTTACTCGTCTTATTCAACTTCACGGTGACGATGATGATTTCGACCTTCAGACTCTTGAATGGACAGATGCCATAGACCTCAGCGACCTAAAGTCTATCATCGAGAAGAACTGGACTGCGACCAAGCCTGAAGATTCCAGCTTTGTTCCTTTCAAAAAGGACTATGCGATAAAGGTCAATAATGTTTTCGACACTAAAGCTGAAAAGCTGGCATGGATTAACGACTTGATTAAATTCAAGAAAATGGTGGATGACCCCAAGGGAAATAAATTTTCGCCCCAACAGGTCGATGAGTTGGAATTTATCTACAGTTCGCTCAGCCCAGCATAAATATGTTTCAGGACATCTGCTTAACGGATTATTCACTAAGAAATTATCAGCAAGAGGCCAAAGAGAAGATTTTTGGTCAATGGGATTTTGTGGATAATGTCCTTTACCAGATGCCAACTGGAACGGGCAAAACTCGACTGTTCACTTCAATCATACGTGATATCTCCCTAAACTCCTTAAAAACGCATCGGAGGGAAGGCATTCTTATTATCGCTCATCGAACGGAACTGATTGAGCAAATAGACGAAAGTCTTCAGCGATACCATATTCCCCATGGAATTATAGCCGGCAGTTTCAAGGATAAGCGTGATTTGATGTTGCCAGTACAGGTTGCATCAGTTCAAACAATTACACATCCTTCTAATCGTCAGTTAGCCAATAGCTTTGATGCTAAATTCATAATAATTGATGAAGCTCATCACGCCATAGCAAGCTCATATACCCGGTTATGGGATATTTACCCTTCAGCGAAGAAATTAGGGGTCACGGCAACACCTTGGCGAATGGATGGTCGAGGATTCAGAAATAATTTTGACGTACTGGTTCCATCTATGCCTATAAAGGATTTTATGAAACTAGGTTGGCTGGCTCCATACCAATATTATTCCGTTCCAATCAATAGTTCTTTATGCAAGGATATCAATTCTATTCGTGATTTCGGTATTGATGGCGACTATAAAACAAGTGTGCTTGAGGAGTTGATTGACACAAGTCGTATCCGCGCACAATTGTTAGATAGCTACTATCGGTTTGTCGAAGGGAAAAAGGGTATTATATATAGTATATCACGTTTGCACAGTAAGCATATATGCCAACAGTATCGAGCTGCCGGTATCAAGATTGCTGATATTGACTCAGAAACTCCTCCGGTGCTCCGCAAGCGTTTAGTTCAAGATTTCAAGAATGGCGATTTAGACATAATAGTCAATGTGGATATTTTCTCCGAAGGCTTTGACTGCCCTGATTTGGAGTTCGTTCAGTTGGCAAGACCTACGAGGTCACTAGTGAAATACATCCAACAGGTAGGACGTGGACTTAGAAAGAATGGTGACAAACAATGTCTTATCCTCGATAACGTTGGTATGTACGGACGCTTCGGTCTCCCTGACGAAGACAGACCTTGGGAAGAATATTTCATTGGAAATCCTAAAGCTGAAAGCAACAGGTCTTCGCATGAATCCAATTCTTCAATTGTAAACTCTAGAAATTTCAGAGAGACAGATCTTTCAGAAGGAGTAGAAGAATTGATCCTCATCCAATCTGTCTCGACGTCCTTCATGACAGAAAATAATGAAGTCTCTCAAAATCAATTGGGCACGAGCATTGAAGAACCAATTGTCACTAATGAGATTATGTCAGCTGTAGTTTTCGCAAAATATAAGATATACGAAAATGCTGAAGGGTATGGAATCTATAATACAAAAACAGGAAAAAGACAATTTTTATCTGGTTCACAATCAAGGCAATCAATATCTATAAAACTACTTAAGACATCCGACCAGCCCAAGAAATACACACTGGTCAGTTCCTCGAATCGAGATAGCCATGTCTCTCCGAATGACCGGGTCATAGGATTCTTATTTAAGGATGGCAGAGCACTTCGCTTTGAACCACAGAATGGTGGATCGGTCATCGATATAAAGATATGACATAATAGTACCAATTGTAATATTTTACGATTCCAATTCTAATGAGAATGAAATCCGTTCCATAACGCTCGGACGCAAGAACTATATTCTGTGGAATCACGAATCCGCAGACAACATGTGTGTCAGATAGTCGCTTTTGGCCTCCTGCCGCAACCACTATATCTCCGCCATAGTCTCCATGCTGTACTTCGACAATGCGAAGCACGAGGATCTCATCCAGCTTTTGCTTCATAAATGGAAGGGATATCACCAGGAGGCAATCATGAAAACTTCCGTACGACAACTCGCAAAGTGTGAACTCATACCTAAAAGACTCCTGCTACATCTTTTTCTGGTTGTAGCCGGTGTCACTTTATGTTGGACTTGCGACCTCTACATTCTATCTATTGACTGTTTATTTAATTTCCCGATATATTGCTAAACGGGGCTAAAATATTCACGCTTAGCAATATTTTTAGTTTGATCATTGAATTTTAGAAATTGTGGAATCGATCCTATTGGCATTTGCATTTGCCAAAATCCTGCCAGCAGCTGTTATGTCAAATGAAATAGGTATCTGCTTCCACCATTCACTAAATTTATTAAGATAGTGAAATGCGCCCCATTGTTCCACAACCCATTCTTTCATTTGTTTCAATAGTTGTGAGTCCTTACTGTACATGTTGCGTATGGATTTTAATGCGTTTTTCTGAGCATTATTAAGTGGAACCACAAAGTGTCGTCCTGCTATGTTATTATGAAGCGAGAGGGTATCTATTTCATCTTTTGATGAAATATTAATCCTGACATAATCAGAAAACACAGGATTGTCTATAAAAACACCGGTTCCATTTAGACCGCAAGAGGAAAGAAGTTTAATTGCTTCATTGTATGTGTCGGAATCCTTTTTAATCCCAGCTTCAGCAAAATCCTCACATTGTCGAGCAATAAAATCTTCAATACTCGGGAACCTCCCAAAACTATTGATTCGTATAGCTCTTAACAAGTCAAGATGTTCAATCCAATCAGCTCCTAAAGGAAGGGGAAGATCCATAAATTTACCATATTCTTCATTGAGAGCCTTTAACCCTAATTTTAAATCCTGATTGGGTTTCAACATACAGCTGATATGGAATAACGTAAGTGCTTGCAAGGCTGATGAAGAGATATTATCTACAATCTGGATTGCATGATGAATACCAGCTCTTTCATTGCGATCCTCTCCGCTAGATATGCGTTTAACAAGCAACTCTGAGAGAAGATCATAATCTTCTTCCCGTTCCGAGGAGGCTGCAGACTTTTGAGCCTCAACCAATAGCATCTGAAACGAAGGATCAGCAAATGACTTTAACCCTTCATCAATCTTCTGCATTTTCGGGATCAAATTCTCTTCTAATTTGTTGATTCTTGTTTGAGCTTCTGCTATAGCCTCAACAGTCAAATCTCTCTTTGTTATCGCTATTTTCTCATCAAATATCTCTCGTGCTCGTTGTTCTGTAATTCCATTTTGAATTATTACTGTTTGAGCCTGAACCAACTGCGAGTTATCTCCAGCTTGCTGTGTCTGTTTACTTATTTCCATAGTTTTTTACAACGGACCCCGTTTGAGATAAATTAGAATTATCACCGGCCTTCTGAGCCTGCTTTATCTTATTTCGCACACCTATTTTATATCCTCCTATCCCTCCAAAAAGAAGACCACTTAATGCGGATATTATTTCGGTTCCTATGCCACTAAAAAACCATTCCATATTGATAGTCTATTATGTTCATTGTAAGTTACAGCAAATATCGTGCCATCTTCCAACTCAAAAATATTTTCAGTTATTCTTATTGATGAGATTGACGATGACTTTGACCATGGTGTCTTTTTCTTCGGTGCGGCTTTCGGCAATCATGAGGGTGAGGGCTACGAGGGTATTGTCGGCGATGCGCTTAGTACCGTCCCGATTATAAAGGATGCCATTGCCATTGAGGAACCACAGGAAGAGTGTTGCGGCAATGCGTTTGTTGCCGTCGCTGAAGGAGTGATTCTTAGTAACGAGATACAGGAGCATGGCTGCCTTTTCCTCTACTGATGGATAGAGGTCAACGCCGCCGAATGTCTGGTATATTTGTCCGATTGAGCTTTTGAAAGAGTCGTCTTTCTCATTGCCAAACAATGTGCTGCCGCCGAATTTCTCGTGAAGTTCGCGGATGACTTCCATTGCGTTTTCGTATGTGGCATGGAACGCCTCTTTGCCGGTGGTGTCCTCAATCTTCAATTCCTGATAATCGTAGCGGTCGAGAGTGTCGAGTGCGTATGTGTAATCAACAACGACATCGAGCAACGAGCGGCTGTCCTCTGTCAGTTTCTCCTGATTCTGAATTGTGCGACCCAATACCTTGACCAACTGACTCAACTCGTCATATTTCTTCGCAGCAACCCGCTCGTTGATAGCATAGCCTTGCAATAGGTACTGTTTCAAAACCTGATTTGTCCAAATGCGGAACGCCGTGGCGTTCTTGGAGTTAACTCGATATCCTACCGAAAGAATAGCATCAAGATTATAGAAGTTGGTTTCAGTTGTTTGTGTCTTACCGGCTATCGCACCATGCCGAGTGGTTGTTTCCATTTTGGAAATAACCATATCTTCCTGAAGTTCGCCGGATGCAAAGATATTCTTAAGGTGTTTGGAAATAGCCGGAACTTTTGTTCCAAACAGTTCCGCAATCTGACGCTGGGTAAGCCAGATTGTTTCGCCTTTGACTCTTACATCTATACGGGTATCTCCCTGTGGAGTTTGATATATTACGAGTTGAGAGTTGTTCGTTTCCATATACAAATGTATTATTTTTTATTTAAATCTTGTGTGTTAGAAAGAAATATCCGGCAGGGAGTCGATGGCCTCACGTTTGAGGGAATCGACGGCACGGGTGTATTTCTCAGTGTGCTTGAGTCCGGCGTGGCCGAGGAGTGAGGCGACGGTTTTGATGTTGGCTCCGTTGTTGAGCAAGTTGACGGCGAAGGAATGCCTCGCGCAGTGCCAGGTGATGTGTTTCTCGATCCCGGCACGTGCGGTCCAGTGGCGCAATGCCTTCAGGCACATGGTGTGTGAAGGTAAGGGAAAGATTAGCTGATTCTTATCGCCGTTCTCCGGCTCACCCATGAGTTTGAGATGAGTGTCGCTCAACGGCATGTTGACCCAACTTGCCGAACTATGTCCGGCAGTCTTCGCCTGATTGAAACGGAGTAGTCGATTGGAGAAATCGACCTGCGCGAAAGTCAAATCCTTGACATCGCAGAACCGCAACCCGGCAAAGAGGCAGAAGAGGAACGCCCGGCGTATATCGGGATTCTCGTTGGGGTAATGTGTTAGTGCGAGCTGCTTGATTTCGTCCATCGAGAGGATGTCTTTCTTGAGTTGCTGGCTGTCGATTTTGATAACCACTCCTTCGCACGGGTTCCGCAGGAAGATTTCATCTTCCGTGGCTTTCTTGAACACTTTCTTGAATCGCTGGAAGAGAGTATGCGGTCCTTCACCTGTGAAGCGCGACTGAAGATATTCTGCGAACTCGCGAATCATCTCCTTTGAGATCTGGTCGGGACGGATGGTTTCTACAAAAGCCTTATACTTTTTCCTCTCCTTCAGAAACTCTTTGAATATGGCAAGACCTCGGCGCATGTGGCGAACGTCCTTCTTAGTATAATTGTCAATGTACGACTGGAAGTAGTCAAAGAAGTTGATTTCTTCTGGATGCTTTGCAAGGCGCAAACCGGTATGCTGCTCCTTCAGTTCCTGCTCCTTCTCGAAACGGATCTTCTCTGCCATTTCGAGTATTTCACGATTCTGCTGACGTTCCATCGGCGAAGTCGGTTTGGCAATTAGATAGAAAGGCAACGACTCCTTCTTGCGGAGATGAGTAATCTTCTTCTTCGGCTTGCCCTTCATCGCGCCTTCGGTGTAATACACCACTTTGCCGTCAGCGTCTTTTACCACCTCCTCGCTTCGTCCGAGATAGTATTCAAGGTAGAGCGCAATGCGTCCGTCTTTCAGCTCGCGCTGTTCGAGCTTGGGGTTCTGCTTGGTCTGTTTCTGTAGCTTTGCCATAGAGTGAGAGGGTTTTAAGTGCAATCTGTTCTCCAACCGGCAATTATGAGTACACCGGGAGTGCACACGGCGAAAAGTACACTTTTCCCGGTTGGAATTATGTCATCGCAAAGTTAAGAAAAATATTTGATTCAAGGTGTACTAAAAGTGTACTAAATGCAAAAATATGGGTAAAAACATCCAAACGACGAGAATGAGTTGAAATTTAATTAGCTGATTTATAGCTATATTCTTTCTCTTGTTTTCTTATGATTGCAGGGTTATGTGCCTGTTCTGGGCACCACAAATAGCTGTTAATCATTTGATTTTCAGCTATTTTTATTTTCTTAATAAGCAACCAATAAGCAACTTTCAACACATTCTCTGCTTTTGTATGTGTGGTGAGGGTGCGAGATTCCATAAAAGAAGCGAAGCCTCCACGGATACGGAAGCCTCGCCTTATAGTTTCTGAATGATTTTGAGGGCAGCCCCATAAGGGGTGCAGGGGGTAACAGGTCGCCCTCTCTGTGGCGCAGGGGTGCGAGTCTAAAAAATTTTTATTTGATTTTCAGTTTATCAAATTGAAGTTTGCTAACCTCAAAATACCGAGTAGAGAAATCTACGCAATTGTATTTAGAGATGTCTGATTTGTAATACCATTTATCCTGTTCTCTTTTTCTGGCATTTTCTTCATTGATTTTTTGAGCCTCCTCCCATAACATATCAGAAGTAGGTAAAGCAAACCTAATTGTGGTTGCATTTTCTTTTTTGATGTACCACTTCTCGGCAAAAGAATGATTGTATGCCTTACTAATATCCTCTGAAGATATTGGGTTCTCAAATAGCCTTTTCAGATGCCCCTCAAGGTGTTCTTGTCCCTCTTTGGATAAATAGGAATAATACTCCGAAGTGCAACACGAAGCATATACTCGAACTGTATTTATGCCATCCACAATATCGAATATCCTATTATACTCATCTTCTGTAAATACATAAATCATGCAGCATTTATTGTAATGCCAATCTTCATATATGGCAGGATAGTCATAATACCCATCATAGTAAATATGATAAAGTACGTAGTATATCTTGTCGAAAGATTTTATTTTTTTGAATTGCAATGAAACTATCCCCTTACTATTATAGCCCGACATAGCATAGGCAGTTAACCGTTTTGGGGTTTTGCTATTATTTTGGTAATCTCCGCTGATAATGCCATAATAGCCACACCATTTTCCAAGGTCATTAAATTCCCACCCCACAGGATAAGACATTATTTGCGAAGAGGAAAGAACAGAATAGGTTTTTGTGCTATTAACCCGTGGTTGGCTTGCACCTGTCAAACTACAAATAGCGACAAGCAGTATTATGATTGATAATTGGCGTATCATTGATTGATTTTTATAAAATCCAACTCTTGACCATCCTCTCCCAATCCAACGACAAGCAAAGAATTATCATCCAATTTGCGGATAATATTTTTCATTGTCTGACCGCTTTCTGTATAGTTTATAACCAATGTGTCACCAAATTCCGAATAAGTTAGTTTTAATCGTTTTGATGTTGGCTGTATATAATTACCATTTGCCTTAAATTCAGCAACACCTGTCCCATCAGAATTAAATGTAAAGATGAGTGTTGAATTTATGGCATATTCGCCGTTGCCGGAAACATCATTGTGTTCCCATTGACCTACTAACGGATTTTGATTAGTTGGCGTACAAGCTGATAAGATTGTGGCAACAATTGACACTACGCCAATTATTGCGGTTATTATAATTCTTCTCATATTTAGGGTTTCCAAGTATATCCACATTTAAGACAAGTAATCTTTACTTTGCTACTACCGAGGAAACCGCCAAGCAGTCCTACAGGGCCTAACAAAAGTCCTCCTGCGGCAGCTTTGCCAAGTCCAAAACCCTTTTTGTTCGCGGTCAACTGGGTACTTCTGCATCTTGGGCAGCGTACAGGTTCTTCGTCATTCTCGTACATAGGTACAATTTTTATAGTTAATATTCTGGGTGAGTTCTCATATATTCATCAATCATATCAAGGTCGCGTTGTTGCTCTTGACTTCCCTGATACTGAATTTGCCTACGTTTACCATCTATGGTATGATAATTCCCATCATCGCTAACTGTGGGGCGATAATTGGGGTCAGTCGAATATCCGGAAGATACCGTATATGATTCATCTGTGCTTTCTGCGGTCGATTCTGCTACCTCAACAACTTCTACCACTTCATCAACGGTAGATGAATCTTTAGAAGCCATTACGTTAGCACCTGCTTCAGATTGACGGTTTCCACAAGATGATATAGCGATGCATGAGGTTAAGCCAAGAAATGCGTATGCGAACAATGTTTTATTCATTTTGTTTTATCGGTTTATTACAGTTTTATGCATTATTGCCATTATGTCGTTGACTTGGTATGCGCACTTGCCGATAAAACAAAAGCGCAGACTTTCGTCATACGCAGTCTTGGCTCACCACAAGCCATAATAATCCTACGAGAAAGTCCGCGCCGTATGGCACGCACTCACGGATTATTATTTTAGCTCGTTCTTTTGTCGAGGTGGTGATTCAGACTGCGATTGAGCTAATATGTAAGGGCGCAATACCCCAAAGGAATACTGCATCGCAAATTTAGTCATATTTCGCCGATTGGCAAAGGATTAAGCGCACTTTATTTCGCTTGTTATCAAAATCGGAGGCTTGCGGAGGTCAGTCATGGTAATGGATTGAACTTGATTTCGCCATCTAATTCCGCTTTCCAAAGTGCATCGAGGTAGTCAGCAATCCATTCCTCCTGTGATTTTCGGGTAGCCATCGCCGCCACGCTGACACGACTTGCGATAAAGGACACGAAGGAACGCCAATCAGTCTCAGAGGCGACCTGACGGACCGGGATGGAATGCCTCGAATTAGCCCGGTGTCAATTCCACACAAAAATAGTCGTGTATGCGTGTGTTGTATTCGTCATATCGGCAACAAGATTGTCGTCAGGTTTTCGTTCATTACACTCCTCGGTCCTCGTCAGGGGATGTAATACATATGGGGCTTTTGGTTGGGCAAGGCTACTTTGCGGCACCGGAAGCATTTTGTTGAGGATGGGGATTGGCAAGGCGGAAGGTGGTGAGGGTCGGGTTGTTGGAGTTGGCGACGTGGATGGTGAGGCCTTCGATGCCGGGTGTGGCCCAGAGGGCGGCCAGGTTGAAGGCGGCGTAATACTGGCGATTGAAGTTGGGCTGCAGGTTGTTGCGGCGGTGATAAAGGTAGGCGTCGGGATATGGTTTGTCTGAGGTGGCATCGTCAACCACAAGCACAAAGCGCCGCGGCTCGGTGGAATATGGCAGGAGGAGGCGCACGCACACTTTGTCGCCGGCTGGCCATAGGCTCTGAAGCCAGACGGGGTCCTCATCCCACCCTCGGAGGCTCATTTCCGTGCCACGCTTGAGGTTGGAGTTGTTGATTGTGCTGACGCGCTCCACGCTGATGCGTCCGGAGGTGTAAGGCCTGCCGTTTTCCGGGATATATGCGAGGAATACGCTCGTGCCGACCTCGATATCGCCCACCGACACGCCGGGAGCCGAAAGCGTTACTGCCGCTTCCGATGCGTCGGGGCGATAGACGGTGAACACGGTCGAGGTGGCCGTCTTGTCCGAAATCTCGGCGATGTCGTAAAGGGTAGGCTGATGCTCGGCGTCATCTCCGTCGTCGCGGCACGCGACGGCCAGGATGCCTGCGGAGACAAATAATATCACGCGTATGAGTGCGTATGCCCTGTGGAGTGTCATTGGTTGGAGATTATGTCGGTAATACGGCCATCGGCCATGCGCACTACCCGGTCGCAATTAGAGGCCAGATGCTCGTCGTGAGTGACGATAACGAATGTCTGCCCCATATCGCGGCGCAGATCGGCGATAAGGCGATGGAGCTCGGCACGGTTATGGCTGTCGAGGCTGCCGGAGGGTTCATCGGCAAGCACCACGTCGGGGCGGTTGATCAATGCTCGGGCCACCGCACCCCGCTGGCATTCTCCGCCGGAGAGCTGCGCCGGGCGGTGATCGGCGCGGTCGGCCAGACCGAGATAACCAATCAGACGCGAAGCTTCGGCCATCGCCTCCTTTTTGCTCCTGCCTCCAATCATAGCCGGCATAGCCACATTCTCAAGCAGCGAGAACTCCGGCAGCAGCTGATGGAACTGAAACACGAATCCGATGCGCTGATTGCGAAAGCGTGCCACGCGCGAGGGGGAGAGCGTGTCGACACGATCGGCCCCATAGACCACACTCCCCGCATCAGGCCGCTCGAGGGTGCCCATAATCTGCAACAGCGTCGTCTTGCCGGCGCCGCTGGCGCCTACGATTCCAAGGATTTCGCCGCGCTCCACGTGCAGGTCGACTCCCCGGATAACCTCCAGGGAGCCGAACCGCTTGTGTATGTCGGATAGACGTATCATCGGGAATATTTCGAGGGCAATGCGGTTATTTCACGCTCCACTCCACTCCGGACTTCGTATCCTTCACGTTGAAGCCGAGGGCGGCAAGGCGGTCGCGAATAAGGTCAGAGGTCGCCCAGTCCTTTTTTGCCTTGGCCTCGGCGCGCACCTGCAGAAGCAGGTCTACGGCGCCGCGATAGGGCTCGAAAGCCTTTTCGTCGCCACCGAGATCGGCGGCTTCGGGACGCATACCCAGAATGTCGAAGAGGAAAGTCTGGAAGAGAGCTTTCAATGCATCGATGTCGGCCGCAGTGGCCGTTGCGTGGCCGTCGGCGACACGGTTAATTATTCCTACCGCCTCAAAAAGGTGAGCGATAACAATCGGTGTGTTAAGGTCGTCGTTGAGGGCGTCGTAGCATTTCTGCTCAAGATCGGCGATTTCGGCTGTAACAGTCGAGGTATTCGCCCCCTTGAGATCAGCCAGTCGCCGCCACCCTTCGAGCATGCGGTCGAGCGCCTTCTCAGAGGCCTGAAGCGCTTCGTTGGAGAAATCGACGGTGGAACGGTACTGCGCCTGCAGGATGAAGAACCGAATCGTCATCGGCGTATAGGCCTGGGTAAGCAGCGGATGGCTCCCGGTGAAAAATTCATCGAGCGTGATGAAATTGCCCAGCGACTTTCCCATTTTCTGGCCGTTGATGGTGATCATGTTGTTGTGCATCCAGTAGCGCACGGTGTCGTGGCCGTGGTGAGCTACGCTTTGTGCAATCTCACACTCGTGGTGCGGGAATTTGAGATCCATTCCGCCGCCATGGATGTCGAAGGTCTCGCCGAGATATTTCTCGCCCATTGTGGAGCATTCGAGATGCCAGCCGGGAAAGCCGTCGCTCCATGGCGATGGCCAGCGCATGATATGCTCCGGCTGGGCCTTCTTCCAGAGGGCGAAATCGGCCGGGTTACGCTTCTCCTGCTGACCGTCGAGCGAGCGCGTCTCCGAAAGCAGTTCTTCGATATTTCGGCCGGAGAGCTTTCCGTAGTTGTGATCTCTGTTGTATTTGGGCACGTCGAAATATATCGAGCCATTGCTCTCGTAGGCGTATCCGGCATCGAGAATCTTCTTGATGTACTCGATCTGCTCGATGATGTGGCCCGATGCGTGGGGCTCAATCGAGGGTGGAAGCACGTTGAGGCGCGCCATCGCGTCGTGATAGCGGTTGAGGTAGTGCTGCACCACCTCCATAGGCTCCAGCTGCTCCAGACGCGCCTTCTTGGCGATTTTGTCCTCACCCTCGTCGGCGTCGTGCTCCAGATGGCCCACATCGGTGATGTTGCGCACATAGCGCACTTTGTAGCCGAGATGAGTCAGATAGCGGAAAAGTACGTCGAACGTGATGGCCGGACGCGCATGTCCCAGATGGCCGTCGCCATAGACGGTGGGACCGCATACATACATGCCCACGCGCCCCTCCACGAGCGGCACAAACAGCTGCTTCCGCCGTGTGAGCGAGTTATAGATAAGCAGATTCTGCTGCATCATGGTCGGATTGATTTGGTAGTTAAGCCTGGAAAGGATTGGGGAGATTGCCGTTGTTGCCGTTGCCTTTGGGGAGTTTGCGCTCGATAGTGCCGAAAGTAGCCTCATACTTGCGGATATTGTCCTGAAGGGCGCCGAGAAGATTCTTGGCGTTTTCGGGTGTCATGATAATGCGGCTCTGCACGCGTGCCTGAGGCATGTTGGGTGCCACATTGATGAAATCGAGAAAAAACTCGTTGCCCGAATGGGAAATCACGGCGAGGTTGGCATAGTTGCCGCCGGCCACTTCCGGCGTGAGTTCTATCTTGAGTTCCTGCTTGTTGTCTGCCATAATAATGTCTGTTTTTACCGGTTTATGAGATTAGTAGAAGTGGTGGCCTCCACGGATGCGTCTCGGCCACCACTACAAAATTACAAAAACTTTCCGTTTCCGCAATCGCCTTCACTTGAGTTTAAGCACCGGAATATACCGCTCGACGGCGGCGGTATCGGAAAGAGCCTGCTCGAGCGTAATCGGCAAGACTGTAACTCCGACCACCCGCGCTCCGGGTATGACGGCCTTTTTCAGTTCATCCGGACTCGGAGCCTCTTTAAGTGCCGCATATTCCGCGTATG
>ULTJ01040349.1_pt1 | contig 30070 bp, 24 predicted proteins | sample 1957491 | NCBI WGS metagenome assembly ULTJ01 (sample SAMEA4835731, study PRJEB28245) | human gut metagenome | biome: gut microbiome; material: fecal sample | place: Denmark | collected 2008 | reverse complement strand
TATATCCTCATACATTACTCCCCCTTCTATTCCCCTTATCTTTTTTGCATATATATCATCAGCTTTGTGTGGTTTATAATCATTGACATTCATATAATACAATTCACCTATTCCATTTGTATAAAATATGCAATCATCAAAATTTGAGATAGCATTTACTTTCTCGGAAATTATGGTTTTTTCTGTTATACCATCATATATGGTTACTAACCCCTGTTTTCTTATTACTATTTTATTATTCATTATCAGAAAACCCATAATATAATTATCTGTTTTTGTTATTACATTATCATAATTATGAATTATATCTATTCCGAATAATTTGACTGATTCATCATAATTTTTAGATTTATATATAATTTTTTCCTCATATGTATCAAGTGATTTCTCTACTATATAATTGACATTATCTTTGCTTTCCAAAAAATAAACAATATTTGATTCACTACTTCCAACAAGATTAGTAACTGACTTATTACCTTCATCTATTTCCGGTATTAGTTTATATTTCAAATCATTTTCTTTTTGATTAACATAATAATTTTTGTTTTTAGTAATAATATAATCCTTTGTCTCTACCGCTTCACTAATATCCGACGTACTCCAATATACCTGTCTTATATGCAATTCACAGGATTTGATTCTAATAAATGTACCTGTAAAAAAAGTAACAATCAATAAAACCGCCATTATAGATATTTTTATTTTCTTTGATTTATTCATAATTTATTTCCCTCATATAATGAATAACCATAATTACAATAAGACATATACATATTAAAAAAGCTGTCATCAATATATAAATATGTTCTGATGTCAACATAAACCCTTTTGTCTGCATCATAGATACAGGATACGGCATTTTATATACATCATTGGATTTTCCAAATATAAAATCCAATAACAATATACTAAAAAATGTCAATACAAATCCAAGATATGATTTTTTTGTAAGTTCTGTTAAAAAAGCTGCTATTATTTCCAGATAAAACAAAGCAAATAACCGAACCAAAAATAAAATCACAAATGCTCCCACTATCGTTAAATCATATTTAAAATTTTTCATAGAAGGAACACTCCTTATAGGAGCATTTGCAAATGTAAAATCAAAAAACACCGCCACTCCGGTAAACTCAGCAACTACTGAAATCATTTCAACTAAAAACGATACTATTATCAGACATACAATTTTAGATAACAAAATATAATTTTTTCCATAATGTGTAGTTTTTATAATTTCTTCAAGTCCGCGATAACCGAATTCCGATGAAAAAATCATTGTTCCCGCCAATATTGCTATTATCGTCAATACATAATCTATTTTTTGCAACCCAAATAATATCTGCCAGGCATTAGCTTTTATAAGCCAGCCTCCATTTGACTCATTTTTACAATAACTATAACTTTTATAAAACTGCTCAAATATTGTGCTTTGTTGAATTAACGGAAATGTTTCATTTGTAACTTCCATATATTCTTCCGTTAATAGTTCTCCATTCACTTTCTTTGACATCATATCATCATATTTATTCTGTGCATTCTGTATTTGAACCAGCATATTTTCTATTTCACTGTTTTTTTGACTGTCTAATTCTCCTCCCCACCTGCTGTAATATATATCCATATACATTTTTTGTCTGATATTTTCTTTATTGTGCTGAACTCCGGGACTTGTTACAACGCTTATTATTTTAAAAATAAAATAAACTACAAAAATCAATATGCCTTTTTTCTGTACCATAAACTTATATAACTCATAACCAATACATCTAATCATATACGTTCCTTCTTCATGACTTTTCCCGATTCAGCCTCCAGCCACCACACTGCTGTATATACAGCTATAACAATCAATAATGCAAATATCATATTATAATTTGTTTTCAACATTGGCTTATTAAAAATTCTCACAATATCATATTCTTTAAGATATAGCTGCGGTGTTATCAGACACAATATATCCGTTTTGATTTTAATATTATTGAAAATCACTAATACAATAATAAATATAACCGCCAATACACTTGAAACAAAGTTTGTATCTGACATTGAAGATGCAAGAGCAACTAATGATGAAATCACAATAATTCCTGTAATTTTACATATAAATATATAAATACAAAACTGTAACATACTTACATTTAAAGGACACATTTTAAAAGTTCTTACAGAATATATTAAATTATCAAAACCATGTAAATTTGTCACGGTCATAAAAATAATAAAATCTTCAATATAAAAAACACACGCAATTATTAATGAAACTATTACACCGGCAATAATTTTATCCCTTATAAGATGTGTTTTACCACTTGATGTACTTATAATAAGAACTGCCATTTTTTCTTCTCGTTCATTACAAAATATTCCACAATTGATAAATATAATCAGCATAATTATTATTAAATTTGAAAAGCTGTATTTAAAATATATATCCCAACCTCTTGTATCATAAAATTCATCTATATACCTGTTTGAAAATATGACAGAATAATTTTTATAATACTCAACAAAATATTTATTATCTTTTATTTCATATATTTTTTCACATTCATTCGCTTTTTTACATATATTTTCTGCCTCTGTTTTATATTCTACATTGTATTTAAATTCATCATATATCTCTTTAAATATATTATAATCAAGAAATATATATCCCGAATATGTAGTCTCATCATATTCTTTTGAATAATCACCGCTTTCTATTGTTTTTTTTAATCTTTCATATTCTGTACTTATAAAATCAGCTTTATCCTGTGTTATCTTTCCTTCTATTTTTTTATATATATTTTTTTGACATTCCGACGCATTTTTATACTTTTTACTGTTTATTCTGTCAGCACTATTAAAACAATATATTCCGTTTATAAGCATTGACAATACTACAATTACATATACTATTCTTTTGCATACAAGTTTTTTAACTTCAAATTTCATTTAAGCTACTCTCCATAATAGTATAAAAAAGCATCTTCAAGTCCCGGCAACGACATAACTGCATTGTCGTCAGGTTTTTCATCTGATATAATTTTCAGTTCATATTTTTTATTATCTTCGACCATTCGTATGTTTGACACCATATATCTTACTATATACTCTTCTATTTTACTTTCATCTTCAACCTGTGTAATCCAGACATTTGTCTGCATTTTTCCCGGTAAATCAGAAAGATTATTTATTAATACAGCATGCTTGTCTTTTATAAATATTGCCTTTGAAGCAATACATTCCACATCTGAAACTATGTGTGTCGCTAATATAACTATTTTGGAACTACCAATCTGTGATATTATATTTCTGAATCTTATTCTTTCATTAGGGTCAAGTCCTGCGGTCGGCTCATCCAATATAAGAATATGTGGGTCATTAAGCAATGCCTGTGCTATACCAAGTCTCTGCCTCATGCCTCCTGAAAATGCCCCAATCTTTTTATTTCTTTCATCTCTAAGATTTACAAGTATAAGCAACTCATTGATTTTATTTTTCAGTTCTTTTTTTTCAATTCCTTTTAAAGTTCCCATATATTCAAGAAACTGAGCCGCGGTAAAATTTTTATAAAATTGTGGCATCTGCGGTAAATAACCTATATAGTCATAATATGATTCTTTTAATTTTCTAACATTATGATTATCATATATAACCTCTCCTCTATCAGGTTTATATAATGCCATTATTATATTAATAAGTGTTGTTTTTCCTGCTCCGTTGGGACCTAATAAAGCGGTCACACCTTTCTCAAGTACGATATTTATATCCTGTAAAACCTTATTTTTTCCATATGAAAAATCCACATTTTTTAAAATTAATTCTGCCAATCCCATTCCCTCTTTTAAAATTTATAAAAATATGCTTTTCTGATTCCTTCTTCAAAATATGAATATATAAAGCCATTATATTTTTCTGATATATTTATATTCTGCATTACAGCATTTTTATGTTTTTGTATATCTTTTTTGTATATACACTTATTTTCCTTTATATCATAAATAATAAATGTTGTTGTATCTTTGTCTTTAATATTATTCAAATCACTAAACAGAATATATTTACCATTTTCAGAAACAACAGACGTATATTTCATAATCCATTTATTATCTTCCATATTCAAGACTTCATTTTCCAAATTAACCGAACATAAACTTCTGACTTCATTTATCGTTATAGGATTTTCTAACGGATTTATCACATTTTTTATAATTAATCCACCATTATATGTAAATACCTCACTTGAATTATAATCAAATATTATTTCTTTTACATTACCTTGATTGTCAACCTGTCCATACAATCCATGAGTCTGTTGTCCTTTCCCTGTATTTTCAGCTAAACCGTTCCCATTAAATGAATAACCCTCTTCACCGTGTACAATATTATTTATAACTCTTATATTTAACGTATTCATTTCCGCAACAATTTCATCTTGACCTGTTTCTATATTATATTTTCTTATTTGTTTTTCATCATCGCATAAATAATAATACAAATATTTGCTTTCATAATTATTGGTATTTGATATATTCTTTTTTTCATTTACATCATATGTTCCAAGTACACTTTTTTTAATACTGCCGTCTTCCTGCAACTCGTAAACACTTCTCTCATATGTATTGTCATAATAATCTCTTGATTCAATAAGGACATCCGTTGCAATACCCTTATCACACTGCCATATGCTGTTTACTCTTCCAATTTTACACACATTTTCCTGACTAAATTCAGCCTCTTCAAAATTAATCGGATATATCTCATAACCACTGTCTTTCTTCTCTATTACAATCATTCCTGCGTCAAAAAAGACCTTATATCTTATTATATTATTGTTTTCTACAGCAAATAGTTTTGATATATCATATATATTATTATCAATTTGTGTATAACTATTTTTTATAACCTCTGGAATATTTGCATTTCTTTCCTCATTTGACACCTGATTATTATTTTTTTCCCCACATCCCACTAGTAAAATCATAAATAAACATATACCTGCAATTACTTTTTTCATAAATACCCCCACGTCATTAGAATGCAGCAATCAGTAGACGATTAACGCCTACTGAAACCACCTTTTAAATAGTTTTAAATTCACTTATTGTTATTCTTCTTCTTCATGACAATATACATTAGATGTATAAACAGCTTCTCCAACTTCGTATATAGATTCATGATTTCCATAAACTGTATATTTATTACCGTATGAATCATAATCATTCAAATCAAAAAATTCATAAAACCAATATGTCATACTCTGTCCATATACTGTGTTTGTTCTTTCTTTTCCAACGTAATCACCATTATAATAATCATACACTTCTATATTAGCTCTTATTAAACCTTCTTCCATTGGATTATCCACCTGTACAGTAAATTCCATTTGGTATCTGTCATCATCATATGCTTTCTCAAGCGTTCCTGTTAAAGTCCCAAAATAATCCACATCCTTACATTCTTCAACACGGTTTGACGCAAAAGCAATTGTAAATGACATTAATGTCATTACGACCACTAATACACTTAACACACATTTTTTAGTTACTTTCTTTAACATGTTATTACCTCCTCATTGTTGTTATATAAAATAGTCCTACTATTTAGAAGCTTACTTATATCCAAATGTACACACCCTTATTCTCTGACTTAAATTCTTTTTATTTCCAGATTCAGGAACTGCCACAAAAAACAAACTGTTATATTCATCTAATTTATATTTATTCTTATCTAATTTAGTCAAGTCAACATCAAATGCTTTTTTTGTTATGTATCTTCCTCCCTGAATCTGAAAAATAGCATTAAATATATCTTTTTCCAATACTACTCCGTTTACATATGCTGTTATATTATAATAGTCGTTATTACCTCCACAACCTTCAATTACAAAATTCAACACTCCATTATCTGTTTTTATGTAATTTTGTATTTCCTCATCGTTATTATTTTTCATTACAAAATCTGCTGTATCCAACGTATTCCTGTATTTTCCGTATTTATCATAAACTTTAGAATCATACTCTTCTTGTGTCATTTCTTTACATAATACAATATTTTTTTCTGTACCACCTTTATTTTTACTCTCTAAATTCATATGTATATTAATCGGATATACCTGATTCATATTTGTATCATGAGCATATACAAAGCTTTCTTTATCAGGAACTGTATCAGGATTTATCACAAATAAAAATCTTAATGACAAATCATCCCCTTCATTACCTATATCCGGAACAAATTTTATCTCGTTTATTTTTTTTTCGCCGGCTTTTACATCATATATATGATTAATTCCTTCTTCTTTTGTTGAACAATCCTCATAGCTTTGTATTCTTCCGTCTGCAAACAAATATATTCCAATTTTAATATCCGTACTGCAATTCACAAAACTATGTAAACTTACAGGTTCACCGTTATATTCCAATCTAAAATCATTTTGCTTAACCTCTTCAATCCCATAACTAATATTAAAATCTGTACTCTTTGTATTATCCGACATTTCAATTTTCGAATTATTATCAGATTCGCCTTTTCCGTTTTCATTTCCAACTTTCGGACCACAGCCTGAAATTAAACAAACAATCAAAACCAAAAATACACCTTCAATTTTATATCTCACTTCCAACTCCCCTTTTTTATATTCTGATACTTATATATTAAACGTTTTAATATCAAAAGCATCTTTTAATCTTGTGTATATATTCCACACTCAAACATTACTTATAATTTCATTATATATGCCATTGTATTTATGTCAATACAACTTGCCCCAAATGCACTTTTTTTGCCCCAAATGCAAACATTAATTTTTGTTTGACCGTAAACTGTTTAATCTCTGAATAACCGTTTGTTTTTTCTGCCTGCTTAAAGGAACTCTTTGCCCGTTATTTAATATAACCTCATTTCTGATTATATCTTCTATCCAAAGATAATTTGCAATGTAACTTTTATGTACCCTGATAAAACCTTTCGCTTCCAAAGTTTTTTCAAGAATTTCTAATGTAGCTTTTATACGAACCTCTTTATCTTCCAGTTTTATTTTCAATTCGTGACGAAATACTTCAAACATCACTATATCTTTTATATTAAATCTTAGCGGTTTTCTCTCTCCCGGAATCGTAAAATTAATATATTGCAGTTCCTCTTCACTTTTTTCTTTTAAAACTGCAATTACCTCTTTAATATCTTCCTCCAAGTGTTCTTTTCTTATGAATCGATACGGATTATATTTCATAACTTCAACTACTGCATCCAGTTTTGATAATATAAATATCATCTTTGCAAATGTATATTTTTCTCTTATGCATCTTGCCATATCAATACCATTTATATCCGGCATATCCATGTACAGAAACACGCAATCATATACTTTGTCTGATTGCATAAGTAATTTACTGTCTGTATAAATATCCACATCAACACTACCAAGTTTCTCCTCTATCTTTAATTTAATAATTGACGCAAATTCTTTATCAATATCGCATATCGCTATATTCATATGTACCCCCTTATATTTCATAAAATATATTTTAAAATCCCCCTTCATATTTGTACCATATCACAAATATTTTTTATGTGCAATAGCCTTGTAACGAACGGTACTGTATTTGCAACCAAAGGTATGTAATTTTACATTTATAAACTTTTTGTGCTATTTATTATATATTATGGATATTTTGAATCGTATAACAGCATCATAATGTTTCTGCTTTTTCTCATCACTGCAATACAAAAAAAGACGCGGAAATTTCCGCGTCATGAATACTCATATTTTCTATATTTCTGCTACATTCAAATCTTCTTTCCGGCAAGAACCTCTTTATAATCCTTGTAATTTTCTTCAAGAAGTGTTGGTGTATCAAGACCGTAAGGACAGTGTGCCGAACATTGTCCACAATGTATACAGTCTTCTATTTTTTTCATCTTTGCCTGAACCGCTTCTGTAAGCTGAAGCTCTGATGGTGAACGTCGAAGAAGAAGTGACATTCTTGCACAGTTGTTAATTTCAATGTGAGCCGGACATGTCGGAACACAGTATCCGCAGCCCCGGCAGAAATTACCGGCAAGCTCTTTCTTATCTTTTTCTATAACCGCACGAATCTCATCGTCCATAACAGGCGGATTATCTATATAACTTATAAATTTCTCAAGTTCTGACTTTCTCTGTACACCCCATATAGGAAGAACATTATCATATTCTGCCTGATATGCGTATGCCGCTTTTGAATTGGTTATAAGCCCTCCCGAAAGTGCTTTCATAGCAATAAATCCCATATTTTTACTGCGACAGACTTCTACCAGCTCATGTTCTTTTTCTGTTGCAAGATAATTAAACGGAAATTGCAATGTCTCATATAAGCCTGATTCTATAGCTTCATTTGCAACATTAAGCCTGTGGTTTGTAATTCCTATATGTCGGATTTTCCCCTGTGCCTTTGCTTCAAGCATAGCCTCATAAAGTCCTGTTCCGTCTCCCGGCTTAGGACAAAATGACGGATTGTGGAACTGATAAATATCAATATAATCCGTTTTTAAATTATTAAGACTTGTATTTAAATCTTTCCAGAAATCGTCAGAATTCTGTGCTGCTGTCTTTGTTGCAATATAAATATTTTCACGCACATCTCCAAGTGCTTCTCCGATTTTGGTTTCACTGTCAGTATAAAATCTTGCCGTATCAAAAAAATTAATTCCCGCATTATATGCCATTTTAAGAAGTTCTCCGGCATCTTCATGGCTTATTCTCTGAATCGGCAATGCCCCGAAACCGTTTTTATTAACCTTAATTTCTGTGCTTCCCAATACAACTTCTGTCATATTAATTTCCTCCTGCCTGTAATTTTTTAATTATTATTTTTCTTTATAACCTGTGCCACAACAATCATAACCACACCGGCTGCCACACAGATGCCACTGAACAGATACCAGCCATTCATTGAAAAATCAACTGTTCTTCCCACCATCCTGTTACTGAGCCTCATTCCGACATTTACAAACATTTTAGACAGAATAAATAATACAAGGCCTCCTGCTGTCGTTCCAAGTCCCAGACCTCTTATAACTCCTGCTTTTTCTTTGTATGCCGCAAATATCAAAAGTGCGTTAATAACTGTAAGGATTATACATATCACATGAGCTGCAACAGATGTAAACATTGCATATATTTTAATAATCATACGCTGCTTTGTGCTCATTCCATCCACAACTCCAGCCGTATAATACGACACTGCTTCTGTAACTTTCAATGAAACAGACTGTTTTACGGCGTTATATAATGTGGCTGCAATGCCGCTTATATTATTTGCTTCATCTCCAAAAACCTTACTTACAAGATTATCCGTAAATGAAGAGACTGCGTTATTCATCTCTGATGTCTGCGTTTCACTAAGCATTTCCTCAAGAGTCTTATCCTTATTTTTATTGGATGATGCAACCTTTATTGCAGCATCAACATACATATCAGCTATTTTTCTTAAATCTTTGTCATTTTCAAGATAATCAAACACTTTATCAAGCTCATCGCCTTTGAGATTAGGATATACTGACGCAATCGCATCTGTTATCTTATCCTCACTTTTGTATACAACTATATCCGATATTGCTGCCTTACATGTACTCCCCATAAGAAACGACACACCTGTAATTGCAAGCATCAGACAATATAAGCACAGAACAAATCCTCTTAAAACCTTCATAAATCTTCCTTCCTTTGCGAAGCAAACTCCCTGAAAACCAGGCATATCATACCAGATTTTCAGGGATAATAATCTTACTTAAAATATGCTACGCCTGATTCAAATATTCTTAAATCCTGCTCGCCATAAATGTTAATTGCAACGCCATCACCGCGTCTTTCTGAATGTGCCATCTTACCTAAACATCTTCCGTCAGGACTTGTGATACCTTCAATAGCCATATATGAACCATTGACATTCCACTCCTCATCCATTGAAATATTGCCGTTGATGTCACAATACTGTGTTGCAACCTGTCCGTTTGCAAATAATTTGTCAAGCCATTCCTTAGGTGCAACAAATCTTCCTTCACCGTGTGAAGCAGGATTGCAATAAACACCGCCAAGCTCAGCACCTGCAAGCCATGGGCTTAAATTACTTACAACCTTTGTATATACCATCTTAGATATATGACGGTTGATTGTATTAAATGTAAGTGTAGGTGACTGCTCATTCTGACCTGTAATTGCTCCGTTTGGAACAAGTCCAAGCTTGATAAGTGCCTGGAAACCGTTACAGATACCAAGTGCAAGACCGTCACGCTCATTGAGAAGTTTCTCAACTGCTTCTTTCATCTTTGCATTTCTGAATGCAGTGGCAAAGAACTTAGCTGAACCATCAGGCTCATCACCTGCTGAGAATCCACCAGGGAACATAATAATCTGTGACTGTGCGATTGCTTTCTCAAACTCATCAACAGACTCTCTGATACCTGCCGCATCAAGGTTTTTAAATACCTTTACAATAACATCTGCTCCAGCTCTTTCAAATGCCTTTGTGCTGTCATACTCACAGTTTGTACCTGGGAATACCGGAATAAATACTGTAGGCTTTGCAACCTTATTCTTGCATACATGTACATTTTCAGCATTAAAAAGCTTTGTCTCAATAGAAGTTGTCTCCTTTGAAACCTTTGTAGGGAATACCTTTTCAAGCTTGTCTTCCCATACACTTAATGCCTCTTCTACATTGATTGAAACTTCTTTGTATGTAAATGCAGCTTTTTCTTTAACTTCACCAAGCTTTGTATAAGCTGTCTTAATATTATCAAGCTTATCCTTTGCAACCTCGGCAACTATACATCCATATGCAGGTGCAAATAATGATTCTTCTTTCAAATCACTGTTTAATGCAAATCCAAGCTTGTTACCGAATGCCATCTTGCAGAGTGCAGGAACAAAACCATTTGCATCACATACATAAGCAGATACGATTGTACCATTTTCAGTAAGTTCATGGATACTGTTGTAAAGTGCCTTAACCTGTTCAAATACAGGAATATCATATTCATCATGTTCTATATCAAACTTAACAAGAACATTTCCCGGAGTCTTTAATTCAGGTGTGATAATGTCACCTTCTTTTGCCACATCTATAGCAAATGAACAAAGTGTTGGCGGAACATCTATCTCTTCAAATGTACCTGACATACTATCTTTACCGCCGATTGATGGAAGTCCAAATCCAAGCTGTGCCTCATAAGCACCGAGAAGTGCTGCAAATGGCTGGCTCCAACGTGATGGGTCTTCTGTCATTCTTCTGAAATATTCCTGGAAAGTAAATCTTATCTTGTTAAAATCACCGCCTGCCGCAACAATCTTTGCAACTGAATCTGTAACAGCATATATAGCACCGTGATATGGACTCCACTTAGAAAGATAAGGGTCAAATCCATAAGACATCATTGTAACTGTATCGCACTTTCCTTTAAGTACAGGAAGCTTTGCTACCATTGCCTGTGTCTCTGTAAGCTGATACTTGCCGCCAAATGGCATGTATACAGAACCGGCTCCGATTGAACCATCAAATCTTTCAACAAGACCTTTCTGTGAACACTCGTTAAGGTCAGAAAGAACTTTTAACCACTTGCCTCTTACATCTTCTATCTTTGAAGACTTAAGATATGAATCTTCTTTTGAAGGAATATCAACAAGAACAGATGTCTCCTGATGAGCACCGTTTGTATCAAGGAAAGCTCTTGAAATATTAACTATCTCTTTGCCTCTCCACTCAAGTACAAGTCTTGGTTCTTCTGTTACAGTTGCAACTTCAACTGCCTCAAGGTTTTCTTCTGCCGCATAATTAAGAAATGCTCTAACATCCTTAGGGTCAATTACAACAGCCATTCTTTCCTGTGATTCAGAAATGGCAAGCTCTGTTCCATCAAGACCTTCATACTTTTTAGGAACCTTATCAAGTGAAACTCTGAGTCCGGCAGCAAGCTCTCCGATTGCAACCGAAACGCCGCCTGCACCAAAATCGTTACATTTCTTAATAAGCTTTGTAACTTCAGGTCTTCTGAAAAGTCTCTGCATCTTACGCTCTGTAGGTGCATTACCTTTCTGTACCTCTGCTCCACATGTTTCGATAGACTTTTCTGTATGAACTTTAGATGAACCTGTAGCACCGCCACAGCCGTCACGTCCTGTACGTCCACCGAGAAGAATTATAATATCACCCGGATCTGAATTTTCTCTCTTTACGGCACTTCTTGGAGCTGCCGCAATAACTGCACCGATTTCCATTCTCTTAGCTACATAGTCAGGATGATAAATCTCTTTTACATAACCTGTTGCAAGACCAATCTGGTTACCATATGAACTGTAACCATGTGCTGCACCTGTTACAAGCTTTTTCTGAGGAAGCTTGCCGTGAAGTGTCTCTGACATAGGCTTTGTGGGATCTGCTGCACCTGTTACACGCATTGCCTGATATACATATGTACGTCCTGACAATGGATCTCTTATAGCACCGCCAAGACATGTTGCAGCACCACCAAATGGTTCAATTTCTGTAGGATGATTATGTGTTTCATTCTTGAAATTAACAAGCCACTCTTCTTCCTTGCCGTCTATAGTTACAGGAACTACTATACTGCATGCATTAATTTCATCTGATTCTTCCTGGTCGTTAAGCTTGCCTTCTGCCTTTAACTTCTTCATTGCCATAAGGGCAAGATCCATAAGGCATACAAATTTATCTTTTCTCCCCTTATAAATCTCTGCTCTGTCAGAAAGATACTTCTTATATGTATCTTCCATAGGCTTTCTGTAAAAACCATCTTTGAACTTAACATCTTTAAGTTCTGTCGCAAATGTTGTATGACGGCAGTGGTCTGACCAATATGTATCAAGCACTCTTATCTCCGTCATAGAAGGGTCTCTTTTTTCTTCGTTTTTAAAATATTCCTGTATAAAGATGAAATCTTTAAATGTCATGGCAAGTCCAAGTGAATCATATAACTCCTTCAAATCTGCCTCTGCCATATCTTTAAATCCGTCAAAAATAATTACATCAGCAGGAACCTTGAACTCTGTAACAAGTGTATCAGGTATCTTGCTGTCAGCTTCTCTTGAATCAACAGGGTTAATGCAGAGTTCTTTAATCTTTTCTTTCTGCTCATCTGTCAATGTTCCACTGATTACATAAGTTGTAGCTGTCTTAATGACCGGTATTTCATTTTCATTAAAAAACTTTACACACTGTTCTGCTGAATCCGCTCTCTGGTCAAACTGTCCCGGAAGATACTCAACCGAGAATACATAATCATCATTGCCTGATTCAAACTGCATCTCATATACATCATCTACCGGTGGTTCTGAAAATACAGTTGTAAGTGCTTTCTTATAAGTGTCATCTGACAGATTTTCAATGTCATATCTTATAAGAACTCTTACACCGGTAACAGTCTTAATACCGAGATAATCTGTTATCTCATCATAAAGTTCCTTTGCTTTAACAGCATACGGTTTCTTCTTTTCAACAAAAACTCTCTTAACGCCGCTCATCATAATCCTCCTGCTAACCTTTGTATGATTAGAATATTTATTGCCGGATAACCGATACAATAATAAAATTTATATTAACACATTTATTTGTATTTAACAATCCCACCATTAGTTAGAAATATCAGATTTTATTCATGCATTCTTCGTATAATTTTGTATACTACCTGATTTCCCATAACTGTAGGTGCTGTATGTGCAAAAAATACAATTCCGTCTGTCTGTGATACAATCTGCGACTTCACAAAACCCTCAAACGGATCTATTACTTCACCTATTATATCTCCGTGAAATACCGGATCCCCCGGTGATTTCAGTCTCCTGTAAAAACCACCGTCATAAGTCTTTACAGCAAGAAGCTCATGCTCGTTAATCACGCTTGCTATATAGCCGCTGTGATTATTATATTTTAAAATTCCCATTCTTGTAAGGAATCTAAGAACAGACGATACTGCCTGTCTTGCCGATTTATCATCAATCGTGTCCGTCGCATTGGTATATATCGAAAAGGCATTAGTTCCGTTCATCTGCCAGCTGTAATTAAGTGTAGCCGTATCCATTGGCTTAGGCTTTCTGATAACAACATATTGCAAGCCGAAAAGATTTGCAAGACTTGCACTCTGATACCCTGTCTCCATCATCCTTACATGCGGAATAAAATCACCCGGCATATAAAAACTTGCAAACTGAATACCGTAATTGTATCCTTTAACATTCTCAAACAGTGCTGCAGCAATCTGTTTTGTCGTATCGCCCTGTGCATCTCCCGGAAATGTTCTGTTAATATCAATATTGTCAATAGCCCAGAATCTTTTTCCTACATTCATCGAATATTTATTTACCGACGGAATCACAAGAATCTCATGATTATGTGTAATCGAACCATGTGCCTCAAGTTCTTTTAATGCATTAATAAGAAGAGAACAGATATAGAGCTGCTGCATCTCATTGCCACGCATTGCACCCACTATACATGCTGATTTCTCTCCGCCTCCGAATCTGTATCCTTCTATCTCAAAATCTTCCCTGTATAATCCTTTTAATGTATATAAAACTTCTTTTCTCAAATCTTACTCCTGCTTTCTTCCACCATATACACGGGCAATTAATGCTCCCTTGTAAACAACCGGGTGTTCCCTTAACGAAAATATTATGCCATCAGTAGGCGACTCTATTCGCTGGATTACTTTTCCAGTTATAGGTTCTATAATATCTCCTATATGTGTTCCCATTCCTATCGTTCCCATAGAATTAATGGATGAAACAAATATTCCGCTTCCCGCAGCAGATATGAAACTCACCTGTCCTTCCGTTGAAACTATAGAATTCCTGACATTTACAGGTGCATCATCCCATACTTCAAGCTCTGTCATTAGATTAAATATACCTTCAATAAGCTGCTGACAGTATTCATTATTAATTCTGTGTCCAACTCCCATCTCAGCAACAAGTGTCGGAACTCCCATATTATTAAGGCTGTATGCAAGTGTTGCATCAAGAACTGTCTTAGAAGAATATATCCATATAAAATCAGCATTCAGCTTTTTTGCATATGGCAGAAGCTTATCTTTATTTTCCTCTGTCATTCTAAGCTGTGGCATTTCTTTTAAGAATATATTGCTTGAATGAATATCAAGGCAGAAATCACTGCCTATAATATCATCAATCAGACCGGCAGCAGTATATTCAGCTACTGCGCCATTATTATCTCCCGGAAAGACTCTATTCATATCAAGGTCAAACATCGGAATTCCTCTTGAACCCATATCAATTCCCAACGGATTAACATCCGGATATATATCAACTATTCCTTTTAGTTTTTCCGGATACATCTGTATCTTTTTTATTATCTCATAGCAGATATACTGCCCGTCAAGTTCATCACCATGAGTGCCTGTAACTATAGAAATTCTCTTTTCTTTTCCTGTCATATTTTCAGGCTCAAGACGGTTCTTTTTTATAACAAGCCTTTCATGTACCGGCAAATCTACCGAAACTACTTCCTGTATCATATAAACTCCAATTCTGCTGCCGCAAAGCGGCCGTTAATCTTTACTCATCATCGCCCAGTTCAATAATTCTCATTGCATCCCCGCCTCTTCTTAGAAGGATATGGTTCCTTTCCGTCTGGGCATCATATATAACATTTTCCGCATAAATCCTCACGCCCGGATATAATGTCTTATAAACTTTTACTCCCGAAACTGTCGCTTCTTTTATGAGGTCAAAAAGCTGCTTATTTTCTTCCTGAAGTTTGGCTTTCTGCGAATTTTTTATTATCTTTGACTGTATAATTTTATTATAATTTTCCCTGTCAAATCTTTCCGGTGCGGCTTCACGCAGCCTTTCATACTTATGTGTAACAATTTCAAGCGTATCTATCTCAGCTGTAATTTCTTTTAACTTCACAAGCGTATCCTGATAATCTTTATGTACCTGCTTTGCAGCACCTATTCTTACAATCGTAGAAACATTTGACGAGTTACCGATTGATGCTGACTCAACACCAAGCATTCCTGTTACATCGCCACCATATATGACGCCTTTGCTCCCCGAAACGATAACCTTTCCTTTTGCTGATATTTCACAGTTAAGAATCGAATTAGAATATACATTGCCATCACAGTAAACACGCAGATTTTCAAGAAAGCTCGCTGTGACATTGCCTTTTGCCTCTATCTTGGCAACGCCTTTTCCGTTAGAGCCTTTCTTTAAAATAATATCTTTATCCGCTTTTATGACAGCACCTTCAACAAAGCCGCCAACCGTAACATTTCCTTTTGCAGTAACAGAAACCCCACTTATAACATTGCCGCTTATTTCAACATCACCATTAAAATCAACATTACCTATATTAAGATCAACATCACCTTCTATCTGCAAAACCCCAATAACATTAAGGTCCGTATTCCTGTATTCAACTTTTCCATCAATAGCTGAATAATATGTATTGCCATCCTCCGATACGGTAAATCCTTTTCCTCTTAACTTTGTCTTAGGTTTGCCCGGTTTTGGCACAAGAAGCTTACCCCTTACGTCATATCCAAACACACCTTTTGTAGGAGGTATATATTCTGCAAGCTTGTCTCCTTCGCTCACAAGTTCATAAAGTCTCAGATTATAATAATCGACCGAACCATCTTCACGTATTACTGGCTTGTTACTGACATCTGTATTAAAAAATAATTGATATCTTGCATCTTCACCGTCTTCAACATGTTTTCCTTCTGCCACTGTTTCCATACTGTTATATCTTTTTTCCGATAAAATTCTGTGGATAAGTTCATCATTGATTCCCATTTTTACACCGGCATCTGCCAGTGCTTTTTTAACATCTTCATAACCATAACAGATTTCCGTTCCCGGATTTTTAAGGCAGATATATGCAGTCATACAGTCATCAGCAATAGATACCAGGATGTCTTTATTTAATTGTTCAAGTGAATCTTTACTTGTATTATCCATACCTGCCACCACCTTTTACTTTAAACTCCGTCTTATCTTGCACATCTGCTCTGCACTTAAATTCTTATCAAGAATAGGCGAGACATCAAGATTATCCTCAAGGCCAAGCCTTATCTGTCTCATCTGTTCTGCACTGTAATCTGTATCCGCATACAGGCTTACATCAAGTCCTTTTTCAAGTCCTGCAAGAATCTCTTTTGACTGATTCTCATCCGGCTGTCTCGGTGCTTCAGGAACCTTACCCTCACGCCAGTCTTTTATCTGGAGTGCCTCAACAAATGGGTCACCGTATTCCTCAACATCAAGCCCGTCTTTTAATGCCAGCCTTATCTGTTCCATCTGTGTCGATGAAAATCCCGTCATTGAGTATTTTGAAACATCCACTTTTTGTTCAAGTCCAAGCCTTATCTGCTTCATCTGTTCCCCGTTATATTCATGATACAGATACTTATTAACATCAACACAGTGCATAAGGCCAAGCCTTATCTCATTAAGCTGATATTCGTCATATCCTTCCTGAACATAAAAATCAATATTGACATCCGCTTGTGCTGCAAGCCTTATCTGCTTCAGCACCCCGCTGTCACAGCCTTCATCGGCAAATTTTAATATACGCTTCTGATAATCTCCTGCCATTCTTATTTCACGCATAACTGAAAAATCAAACAGCGGATTACATAACTGTGCGACATCCATTCCGTCTTTTATTGCACTCTTAATCTCTTCCATCTGGATATAATCATATTCAGGCTTTGCGAATGCCTCAACATCCATTCCATCCTCAAGTGCAAGTCTTATAGACTTCATCTGTGCCGCATCAAATTCAGGCGAAGCATATTTCAAAACATCAACATGGGACTGTATTCCTTTCTGAATCTCTATTGATTGGAATCTGTCAAAGTTCATCTTTTCAAGTTCCTGTTTGTAAGTGCCGTCTTCTATGGCTCTTTTAACTTTTTCTCTAAACTTATCATCCATACAGTTACCATCCCTTTCACCGTATATCTTACTTATGATTATACATTACCATGCATCATAATGCACTATTAAATTTATATAAATATTTATATTTTTTAGTTTTTCCAAAAAATATCAAGCTGTTTTCTGACATTTTCTCTTCTTACCGAAATAACATTTTCCCATTCCCTCGGGTACATTTTCTGATATTCAGGACGAAGGAACCTGTCATCAAGCAGTTCTATCACGCCTCTGTCTTCATCTGTTCTTATAACACGGCCTGCTGCCTGCAGTACCTTGTTCATTCCCGGATAAACATAGGCATATGAATATCCGTCTTTTTCATTTGCATCAAAATAATCTCTTAAAATATTTCTCTCCCTGCATATCATAGGAAGCCCTGTTCCGACAATTACAGCACCTATAAGACTGTCGTTCTTTAAATCAATCCCCTCAGAAAATATACCTCCTGTAACACACATTCCAATAAGGGACCCATCAAATTTTTCTTCTTCAAAAAGTTTTAAAAACTGTTCCCTGTCTTCTTCATTCATTCCGTTTCTCTGTGTCGCAATATATATATTTATATAATCCTTATTCCCACAGATGTCTTCTCCGGCTGTAAAAGCTGTTTCTGCCGGACGGCAGCTGTAATTTTCCATAAACATATTCTTTACATTTTCCATATATCCATATGATGGGAAAAATACCATATAATTACCTTTTTTTGCATTGACAGTCTCATATATATAACGGCAGATTTTTTCGTATTCATTATCATTGCGTCTTGTATAACGGCTGCTCACATCTTTTGAAGCAACTATACATTTTTTCTCAGCTTTGAAAGGCGAATGTGCATATACAGCATAATCATCAATCTCTCCTGACAGCATTTCTTTGTAATAATTGACAGGCAGAAGCGTTGCCGAAAAAAATATTGTACTGCATCCCATGGAAATCCTGTCTGATATATTTCCGGACGGGTCAACACAATACAGACGCAGCACAAAATTCCCTTCATCATCATGCTCGCAATATATTACATATTTTTCATCTGCACAGTCATACATCGCAAGAAAATGTTTTATCTTAAAAAAGAATTCGAGAAGTTCATCCTTTTTTTCAAACTTCTTATTTTTATCGAGGAATGATGATATTCCCATTGAAAGATATTCAAGATATTCCGGCAGTCTTTTAAGTGAAGTTATATCACCAAAAACCCTGTAATCATCACACTCTCTTTTCATTTCAAGAAGACTTTTATTACATTTATCAAGCCATGACACAAGTCTTTTATCTATATACCCTGCATCCGTTGTCTTAAGCAGTTTTTTTATCTCAAGAAAATCTTCTTTTACTATTGATGCACTATACATTTCCCTGGCTCTGTCAACTAGATTATGTGCTTCATCAACAAGAAATATATAATCACCTTTTACTTTTTCACCAAAATACCTTTTCAATGCAACATTCGGGTCAAATACATAATTGTAATCACAGATTATGCCGTCACACCAGTATGAAATATCAAGGCTCATCTCAAACGGACACACTCTGTGTTTTAATGCATATTTTTCTATGCATGTCCTGTCTATAACTTCATTATTGGATATCGCATCAAAAATCGCATCATTTACACGGTCAAAATGGCCTTTGGCATACTCACAGTTTACCGGATTACATTCTCTTTTTTCTGCCATACATATCTTATCTCTTGCTGTAAGCGTAACTGTCCTGAAATGCAGTCCATTTTCTCTTAACAATACATATGTATTTTCGGCAACTGTGCGTGTTATCGTTTTTGATGTAAGATAAAATATTTTATCAGCCTTGTTCTGTCCCATGGCGGCAACAGCCGGAAATATTGTTGCAATTGTTTTCCCGACCCCTGTCGGTGCCTGTATATACAAAGTCTTTCCACGGTTTATCGTCTTGTATACACTGACCACAAGTTCTCTTTGTCCCTCTCTGTATTCAAAAGGAAACTCCAGATTTCCTATTGATTCCTGTCTTAATTGTCTCTGTTCAAATATAAAATCCGTCCACTTTTTAAACTGTTTCATCAGATTTTCATACCACTTATTTATCTCATCATATGAAAAATCTTCTGCAAATCTTTTTATTTCTTCCGTTTCAGAATTGCAATATGTCATCTGGACTGTAATTTTCTCAAGATTATGCTGTGTGGCATATATGTATGCATAGCACATTGCCTGTGCCTTATGGACATATACAGCCTCTTTCATCTTTGTCACATCTGTCTGCATTGTTTTAATTTCATCTATAATAACATCAGATACAGGTGTCTTATTTCCATCCTCATCTTCATCCATATCACATATTATACCATCAGCCCTGCCCTCAATGCTTATACTGTATTCATCATAATCACATTTATACTTTAAAGGTACTTCTGCGTGATATTTTGCTCCCATCCTGTGCTGGATAAGTCTGTGAATTCTTGCTCCTTCCTGCATCGCTGTAACATCTGTGCCCAAACCGCTTCCCGCATCTATATCACCGCTGCGGCATAAAAACTCCACAAGATTTCTTACTGAAATACGCAGAGCTCTGCCCTTTATAACATACATATCAATTCCTTTTCAACTGAATAACTTTTAATAAAATTTGCCGTTTTTTCTAAGCATGACAATGCTTGAAATACTGAGTACACCGTCAACTGTAAAGAAAAGTCCGACCATTCTTGTAAAAAAAAGACCTGTTCCAAATGGATTAAGAAGTACGACAATGCCTAAAATAACAGATATAACAGCAAATCCCAATACAAGAAACCATCTGTCATAATTAAATCTTTTAAGATTAATTCCGTCCTGAACTTTGATTAGTCCGCTGAACACAAGTACAATGCCCACTATAAATGGCAGTATTGATATAATTACTGATGGCCTTACAATTGTCACAATGCCGAATACACATATAATAACCGAAAGAACAAAATCAGGCTCAATATACATTCGGTTTATGCTGCCTGTAAAATATTTGATAAGATTTGCAACTGCATAAATGACACATACCGCACCGATTGCATAACATATAACAGTTGTTGATAACTCAGGCTTAATAAGCAGACTGAGCCCGAATACAACGTATGCGACAGCCATAACAATATAGCTCCCCTGCATCTTCCTAAAAAAAGTTCCTATTCCATCTTCATTTTTCTTCATCTCAAACATTCTCCTTTTATTCAACTTCATAAATATACGAATTCTCCTGTTTCCCTGTTCTTTTTACCATTCCCATATAATTAAGGATATTAAGTGCAAGACCTGCCGTGCTTTTATTTATTCTGCACACCCTTGCAAAATCTTTTGATGTAAATCCATCTTCCAGTTCATATGGAACAAACTGCATATAATCCTCAGGCTGTTCAAGCACAACAATCTCCCGGATTCCTACGGGAATTCTGTCATACCGCCACGCTCCTCTTTTCTTTGAATTATCCCAGCCATTAAGAAGCTTATATTCCTCAACATCCATAAGAACAAGCTTTATCGTCAGATTAGGGTTTTTCAGGTATGATTTTATCTTGTAAAGTTCAAAAAAAGAATCATATATTGTAAAATGTCTCGGCGACTTTCTTCGTCCTCCGGTCTCCCCCGTCTCAGGATTTATCCACGAAAGCCATTTGTTAGCCGGCATCGGATAAACTACTGTGACAGGATAATAATTAAGAAATACCGCAAGCTTTTCCCTTAGCTTGTTAAGTTGTCTTGTCTGAATCTCTATAACACCGCTGTCATTGTATATATCAGCAAAATAACCGTTAAGTGCCACTTCATGGCAATCCTCATCGGGTTCAAAAAAATGTTTCAACACACCGTGAACAGTCTTTTCTGAAAGCGTTCCGATTCCTTTATCATTATGCTTTTTACCTATAATCTTTTCTTTTGCCGCATTGAAGCGTTCATTTTCAATATATTCTTCCATAATTTTTACCTTTATATTATTATACTTTCAACGCAGACTTAAATCAAGAAAAGTATTGACTTTAATCTTTTTCGTATGCAAAATAATCATATCAGATACATTTTTGATTAATAAGGAGTTTCTATGATATCTATATCTATGTGTATGATAGCCAAAAATGAAGAATCCGTTCTTAAACGCTGTCTTGACTCATACAGCGGACTTTTTGATGAAATAATAATTGTTGATACCGGCTCAACGGATAACACAAAAAATATTGCTGCCGGATACACCGATAAAATATATGATTTTGAATGGACAGGTGATTTTTCCGAAGCAAGAAATTTTGCATTTTCAAAAGCATCATGCGATTACATTTTCTCTGCTGATGCCGACGAAGTTCTTGATGATTACAACCGTAATTTATTTATGCGTTTAAAGTCAGTTCTACTGCCGGAGATTGATATCGTACAGATGAAATATGTCAACTGTTCACACAATACAGTCTATAATTCCAAAAAAGAACTGCGTCCGAAGCTGTATAAACGTCTGCGTACATTTACATGGATTTCACCGATACACGAAACAGTGCGGCTGCAGCCCGTGATATTTGACAGTGACATTGAAATACTGCATATGCCGCAGTCATCTCATTCAAAAAGAGATTTTTCAATATTCAAAAAATCAATTGATAATGGAACACATCTTGAAAATTATGTTCTTAGAATGTTTTGCAAGGAATTGCTCATATCAGGAAGCGATGATGACTTTGAAGAATTTTATGATATATTTACCAGACGACTCATATACGAATATACAGACAATGACTGTCTTGAAGCAATATCATGCGTCCTTGCCAGAATGTACCGTCTTAAAAATCTTAGCGATGATTTTTTTAAGATTGCACTTAAAAATGTTGCTGTATCACCATGTTCTGAAATCTGTCTGGAAATTGGCGACTATTTTTTCAATAAAAACGACATATCTGAGGCTGTCTTATGGTATATCAATGCCAGCAGTGAAACAGAGAGCGTTCTTGACATAAGAACAAGCGGTGACATTCCATTAAGAAGGCTTGCACAATGCTACACCACTCTTGCCTCAGAAGCTGTTGCACATGGCGATGATGTACTTGCCGATACATATAACAATAATGCCAGCGAATATGAAAAACAGGCTGACAACTGGAAAATGCCGGAAGAACTTTGATGTTCAACCGGCATTTTTTTATGTTCTTTTTATAAATTCAATTCTGCACTTAGGACACTTGATACTAATCCTGCCTTTGCCTCTCGGAACTCTGATTTTCTGTGAGCAGCCCGGACACTTAAATACCCTGTGTGTCTTTCTGTCACGCATCCTTGCCTTGAATCCGTTAAACTTAGCTATCACCTTATATCTGTACTTCAGATATATCTGATTCTCATTATATCTTCTTGAAATGTTACGTGATAACATTCTGAAATATGTATATATAAGCAATACGAGTGCCAAAAAATATATAAATGTATTGTGCCAGAAAATTGTAACAATAAGACATGCAAATGAAATATACATCGTCAGTCTGGCAAGCTGATCTGAACCATATCTTCCCTGCATAAATCTCATCATCTTATTCTTAAACTTATCCATAACCCTAATTATGCAAATTGCACAGCCTTTCTATAAATTTTTCTTATGTTAAATACTGTACCATATGCCCAATTAAAATCAATTAAATATATATAAAATATTATAATAAAACGATTATGATTTTATTCTTCTGTCTTGTAAACTTCTCCGTCAAGATTTTTCCAATAGAACTTATCTGACAAAATTATATATCCGTGTTCACTGTTCTCCTTTGGAATTGATACAGAACCCGGATTAACATATGTATATGTACCTCTCTTTTCCCATGCAGGAATATGTGTATGACCGCATACAAGATAATCACCGTCTCTTAATGCTGGAATATTTTTCTCGTCAAGCTTGTGTCCGTGTGCAAGAACAAGATGTCTGTCGTTGACATAAATATGAGCCTGTTCACAAAGCACATTAAAATCAAGAACCATCTGGTCAACCTCTGTATCACAGTTGCCTCTTACACAGATAATTTCATTTTTGAGCGGATTAAGCATTGCGATTACTTTTTTAGGTGCATAATCTTCCGGCAGGTCATTTCTCGGGCCATGATAGAGAATGTCCCCTAAAAGAACAAGCATATCTGCTTTCTCATTTTTGTAACATTCAAGCATTTTTTCACAATAATATGCAGAACCGTGTATATCAGAAGCAATCATAATCTTTTTCATAACTTTTACCATCCTTATCTCAATCTGTCATTGATTGTCTTTATAAATCCAAGTACATAATACGTCAATATTATATTAATTGGCAACTGGATTATGTTTTTTATGAATCTGGTTATAAAATAAAATGCAAAACCTTTTCCATACATAACAGATACCCAGTATGTTCCAATCAAAACGTTCACAAGCATAGTATCAAATGTAAGCACCAGCGTTACACGGGCAAGAAATCCAAGATCAAGTGCATGTTTATCTGCCATATTTTTAATACATATTCCCATATAAATTATAATCAGGATTACAGCCACATAAAATCCCCAGCCTGCCGTTGTCGTTTTTTTATCAGTATAGATTGCCAATGCTGATGCAAAGCAGCCAAATACAGTTACCATAAGAGCTACGGCATTAATTTTAAATACAGCAAATACTACCATAGCCACTGAAACCGCTATAAGAATAATTCCAACAATTGCACTGTTTCGTCCGGGACCTGTAAATCCATGTTTTACAATATCAAATACACTTCCTGTTACAATAATCTCCTTTGATGACTTATCTCTTACTGTAACATATGGTGCTGCCATAAGAAATACAAATACACAGACACTGATAACAATCTTTGCTGTCATATAAAGCTTTTCGAGCTGACCAAAATTTTCTGTGTCATCTGTTGCTTTTTTTACTTTCTGTGGAAATTTCTTATATAAAAAGACTCCATAAATAAATCCGGCAAGTGCCGCACTCAGCGTCCAGCCCGGGAAATATGGTCCCGTAGGTTTTAATATAAACTGGATTATATCACCAATTCCACCGCAGACAAAACCCATAACAGGTCCAAAAAGACAGCCTGCAGCCACATTTGCGATAAATGATACTGAAATACGTAATGAATCAGTTACCTGTATTGACAAAAACATTGCAAATACAGTGTGAAGTGCCACAAGAAGTGCAGCCATTATGACTGACTTCAGATTTTTGAATTCTTTTGCAGAATCCACAAAAATTCCAAAAAATTTTTGCATAAAAAATATACCTCCTTTGCAGTAGTTTCGCTCTACATAAGAGGTATAAAAATAAATGACCATGATATGTAACAGCGGGATGCGAATCATGTACCGCAAGAAACCTTTTCGTCCTGATGACAACTCCCTGTTCACCAGGCACTTAACGCACACAATTCTACTCTGCTTTTTTAAATTTCTAAATCATTATATTATTATCTTATTAAGTTGTAAATAGAAAAGAAAAATATTTATAAATATATTTAATGTTTTGCAATTCTTTGCACCGGAGGAACCTTATATCTTGATGCATAACTTAAATATTTCTGAAGTGAATTTTCCACTTTATACATATCAAGTATTTTTTTCATAAATGCAATCGTACTTTTCTTATATTTCATATGTTCAAGAACATAAACTGTTCTTTCGTCATTGTATCCGATTGCAAACTGTCTCGCAAACCTGGCGAATCTATATTTATCAAGATTCTCTATTTTATAATAATTCTGAAGAATCTCAAGTGCCTCAATAACACGGGCGTTCTCATAATCAAGTTCAATATCTGCTTTTTTCACATGAATATTGTCTATATTACAAGTTTCGTTTTTGATAGAGTTAGAATATAGCCATATTTCATCTGATGTTACATCTGAAATACCGTATTTATTATAAAGCCGTGTCCCGATATACACTCCATTATCATTATTTTCACCAAAAAAATGGTTCAGCACGTCATCACCTTTCGACGAGGCACTTTTCATATACATGCCTTTTGCAACACGCTGTATTATTCCTGATTTTGCCAGTCTCTCCAACGCCTTAAAAAAGGCTGCCTCTGACATCTTAGAAAATTCCTTTTCATAGAGTTCATTAGCAGCCACAACAACACCGTCAGGACAACCGTCAAAATACGCAATTATTTTATCTTTGTATTTTACCATAAAATCCCGTTATGCCTTTAATCCTCTTTAACTTCTTTAATCTCAAGTTCATCTTCCTGCTCAGCTTCTTCATCTGAATCATTATCAGCCGAAGCTTCCTCATCTAAATCCTGTGCAGGAACATCTTCTTTATTTTCTGCCTCATCAGAAGATTCATCTTCAAAATCATCTTCTGAATCATCAATATCTTCAAAGTCGTCATCATCGATATAGAAATTAACAGGAATAATTTCAACATTACTGCATACTGCTTTACCGATTATATATACTGTATGCACACCATCTTCGTCACTGTTCTCAACAAGATTGCGTACGCCGCTTAGCTTCTTCTCAACATCGCACGTTACATTAACACCTTCCGGAAGAATAATTGTAACTGTACTTGCACTGCTTGAAAAATTAATATATACATCCCTTTCAAATACTGCAAGTCCAAGGTCGATAACTGCCTTTGAACCGACTGCCTTAACTTCACAGCCCATGAACTCCTCATCTTCTACTTCGACGACCTTCTTTTCAAAAATGGCATTATACTTTTTAACATCATCTTCAGCACTTGCTGTCTCTTCCTTAACAAAATCAGCTTTTACATTTTTATACTTATCATAAGCAATCTTTGATGCGACACCGATTGCACCAAGTGCCACAACTGCTTTTGCGAATTTATTTTTCTTAGCCATAATAATCCTCCTTGTTTTTACGGAGTAAAAATGCGACTGTCCTTACAGGAGCAGAGGATTTGTCCTCCTTGTTTTTCATTACTTTATTATATTAATTATATATCACTTGTTTTTTCTTTGCAACTGTTTTCATTCTCAGTTTTTGAGAATACGCATCCGCAATAATTCTGTCTGTAAAGTGAATACTCCTTTGATAATTCTATTGAGCGTTTGTAGCCTTCCTTCTTCTTAAAATCGGACAAAAGGTATTCTACTCCATATGTATTGCCAAGTTCATATCCAATCTCATTAAGCTTTACACTTTTCTTCAACGGACTGATTGTAAGCGTCGTTGTAAAATAGTCAAAATTCATTTGTTTTGCAAGCTGTGCTGTCTTTTCAAGACGCATGCGGTAACATATAAAACATCGTTCGCCACCTTCACGGCATTTTTCATAGCCTCGTACATTTTCAAAGAACTTCTGTGGTTCATAATCACCCTCTATAAACGAAACAGGATATTTTGCCGGAAATTCTTTTATAAAACGCTGCTGTTCATGCACTCTTTTGCAGTATTCCTCATCCTGTGAAATATTCGGATTATAATAAAAAACAGTAATATTAAAATAATCAGAAAGATATTCTATTACATAACTGCTGCACGGTGCACAACAGCTGTGTAAAAGAAGTGTCGGGACTTTCTCTTCTTTTTTTATGAGTTCAAGCTTTTTATCAAGTTCTTTCTGAAAATTTCTGTTTTCAAATGAAACAGGCATATTTACTTTTCCTCTTTTATAATTTCTTTTAATGCAGCATATAATTTTTCCATCTGCTCATCTGTGCCGATTGATATTCTTAAATAATTGTCAATCTTTTCTTTATTGAAATATCTTACATAAATTCCACGCTGCTTTAATTTATCAAAAATCACTTTTGCCGGCACACTCTCATGTTTTGCAAATATGAAGTTTGCCTTTGAATCAGGAAATGAAAATCCAAGCTCTTTAAGCTTACTTTTTGCTGTTTCTCTTGTATTAATAATTTTGTTTACACCTGCATTAAAGTAATCTTCATCTTCCATTGCCGCAACACCGCATATAAGTGAATATGCATTCATTGTATATGAGTTAAATGAAAATTTGACATCATTTAATGCTTTTATAAGTTCAGGGCTTCCAAATGCAAATCCTATTCTCACACCGGCCATTGAACGTGACTTTGAATATGTCTGAACAACAATTACATTATCATATTTATTGACAAAATCTATAGCTGACTTTCCACCAAAATCAATATATGCCTCATCAATAATAACTACACTATCCTGATTATGGCGTATTATATCTTCAACTTTATCGAGTTCCATATATAAAGCTGTAGGTGCATTAGGATTAGGGAATATTATTCCTCCGTTTTCTTTATAAAAAGTCTCTGGAATAATATTAAAATTCTCATCAAGTGCAACTGTCTCATATTTTACTTTATGAACATCTGCCCACACTGAATAAAAAGAATATGAAATATCCGGAAATAATACCGGCTTGTCAGAATTAAAAAATGTCATAAAACACATAGATATAACATCATCAGAACCAACTCCGACAAATATCTGATTTTTGTTTATATTGTACCTTTTTGATATTGCTTCTATAAGAACCGATGCTTCAGGGTCAGGATATAGTCTTAATCTGTCAATATCAAATGCTGCAACAGCTTCAAGTGCCTTAGGTGTAGGCGGATAAGGATTCTCGTTTGTATTAAGCTTTACTACATTCACATCCTTAGGCTGCTCACCCGGAACATATGGTTCAACTTTTCTAATATATTTTTCCCAATTTCTCATATTCAGCTCCTATCTGTCCCTTACATTGCGGGGCTATGAATTCATTTGTTATTATACAGAAATTTATACAATATGACAATCGCTTTATTTATGTTTAAGAATTATTATGCACGATTCTTTATAATATAAAGTTTCATACTCATCACTCATAATATATTTTCTGCTTTTACTGTCAAGCTGTGATACATCTATTCCATCCGCATAAATAGTCGAAGACCCGATTCCCCGCAAATCTATTGCCACATAGCCGGTCTCTTTGTCAGTATAATAAACCTCATACAGATATTTTCTTTCTGAAAGATGTGGCACAAGAAATGTGCTTGCAGCAACACTTGCATCATCAGGTATCATATCAAGAGCCTCATTTATTATATTGTATGTCTCTCTCTTTTCAGATGAATCAATTTTGTCTGCAACATTAATCTTACTCCATGAAAGCGATGCAAAAAATATAACTGAAAATACTGCCATAACTGATGTCTTTTTTATTTTTACGGCATCTTCACATTCATTCATATTGCAGATTGCCGCATATATAAGCATACATCCGCTTCCAAATACATACTGGAATCCTATATTATGTGCATAAGCATAATCAGGCAGAAGATTAAACAATATAAATGGTCCAAACAGTATGAGTGTCTGCCACTTTTTTACCGCAAACGGCACAAATGCAAGTGCACCTGCAACTGATATTATGAATTCTATATTATCTTTACTCATAATCTGTGTTATCATGTATGCTGGATTTGTAATAAATGTTCTTATCATTCCAAACACATTGCCGTCGCCTGCCGGTATCACATTATTATATCTGAATGTGAGCGTCCCATCACCATATTTGTTAAGCCATGTAACTGCCAAAATAAAATATAGTGCCGCTGCGATAAATGTTACAATTCCCTTTTTATATTTTTTGTCCGCTAATATCATATATAATGAAATAAATATGACATACACTGCCGCGTCCTCTTTTATTCCAAGCGTAAAAATAACTGATAAGACAAGAAGCCATGTTTTATCTGTCTCAAAGGCAAGTATAAGCATAAATAATGCAAGCGGCAGAAACATATTTTCGTGTGCATCATAACCACAGCCTGAACTTATAACAGGAAAAAACAAGTATGCTGCACATATAAGTATCGTCACTTTTTTTGAAAAATTATGTTTTGAACATATTTTTGCAAGCAGTATAACAGGGATGGCGAGTATTACAGCCTGCATAACCTGAATTGTCACAGGGCTTTCAAATATTGCATAGAATGGAAGTATAAGAAACCACGCTGGAGATATGTGAACTTTCATATGTGACATCAGCATATCTCTTTCACATGTTGTTTTCATTGTAAATGTATGTTTCATATAATAAAACATCTGAGAAAATATGCCAAAATCAAAATTAGGACTTGAATATGTCAGATACCTTATAACTGTATAAGTTCCTATAAATCCTGCCGTAAAAATCATCAATACAGAGAGCAG
>ULTJ01015221.1_pt1 | contig 30355 bp, 17 predicted proteins | sample 1957491 | NCBI WGS metagenome assembly ULTJ01 (sample SAMEA4835731, study PRJEB28245) | human gut metagenome | biome: gut microbiome; material: fecal sample | place: Denmark | collected 2008 | reverse complement strand
AAGCAGCCTGTATCGCCAGAAGAAGTAAGGAAGCAGCAGGAGAAGCTGAACCAACAGAGAGCTATAAGGGAGAACAGATTAAAGAACTCATAAAGTTAGCCAATACTAATAACTTATGGATTGACTTATCACACCTCAACATTACTTATATGGATAGAGGTGGTGAAAATGAAGTGTTCCACGATGGTAATGTGTCTGTTGTAAAGCTGAACAACTTTGAGTACGCAGGGGACGATTTGGAGAACTTCTTCATCCGCATTACAGCACATAACAAGTTCTTTGGTAATGTGCCCTATCAAATGATAGGCTTTGCTTATAACAGCCAACAGGAATTCTGTGCAGTTCTCGTGCAACCTTATATATTAGCAGAACGAGAAGCCACAGAAGATGAAATAGCTACCTGTATGCAAGCATTAGGTTTTGAAATGGACTATTACGACGAATACCACAATTCGGTTTATGAAGTGTTTGACGCAGTACCCAACAATGTGCTTTATGGCATAGACGGAGATTTGTATTTCATTGACACACAAATAAGATTTAGGATATAGAAGATTAATAACTGAATAACTAACTTATCTCGCTTTGCACGATTGATGTAAACCAATATGTGAACCGAAGTAACAGATATTTAAAAGAGAATTCTCATTAAGAGAAGCTAAACGGCAGTAGCTCAAGCAAGAATCCAACCAAGATTATTCCAGATAAGCAGGTTTCAACTCGGTTACATTATCATGGAACCATTCATCCAATTTAGCTTCTACCCTATCTTCTATCTGAGGAGTAATATACTTCTTTACCTTCTTATAGGCATAAACAGCAGCAACACCTTTTCCTATCATAAAGATTTGCCCCAAGATATCATCTATGCTAGTGGGAAATACTACAGCGACCAAGGCAAGCATTATATTTGTCCGTTCGCTTTTAGGAGTAGTATCAGCAATCATCACATAATAGGTTACAAGTACAGGTCTACCAGCAGCCCGGCCAACTTTCTTTATATACTCTTCTACTTTAGTACGGATATCATCCATTGAATAATTCAGTTTCATAATTATACTTTTTATTTATTAGACGTAAAAGGAAATTCTTTGGTTGCATGGATAGCTGTTTTTTTCAAAAGCAAGAAACAAAGAAAGTAACACCTTACTGAGAATATCTTGATAAAAAAAACCTTATCTTTGTAGCCGATTTTTAAATGACTAACAACAAACAACCAATGAATGTAATTATTCCTTCTCGACAGAACACGTTTCGTGAACTGAGAGATTATTTAATGATTGCCGTGGGCATGGTTATGTATGGCATCGGATGGACAGTATTCCTATTGCCTAATGACATCACTACAGGCGGTGTACCGGGTATCGCTTCCATTGTTTATTTTGCAACGGGACTACCTGTACAGTACGTTTACTTCGCCATCAACTTCTTGTTGTTACTACTTGCCATCCGGGTTTTAGGATGGAAGTTCAGTATTAAGACTATCTTTGCTGTATTTACCCTAACATTTTTTTTGTCGGTCATCCAGAAACTGACCGCAGGCGTACAGCTACTTCACGACCAACCTTTCATGGCATGCGTCATCGGCGCATCTTTCTGTGGAAGCGGCATTGGAATTGCATTCACCAACAATGGCAGTACGGGAGGAACGGATATTATCGCCGCCGTTATCAACAAGTATCGTGATATCACACTGGGTAGAGTAATGCTAATCTGTGACTTGATTATTATTTCATCCAGCTACTTTGTATTGAAAGATTGGGAAAAAGTAGTATATGGATACGTCACACTCTATATATGTAGTTTTGTGCTCGACCAAGTAGTGAACAGTGCCCGTCAATCGGTGCAATTTTTCATTATCAGTGATAAGTACGAAGAAATTGCCAAGCACATCCAAGTATATCCTCACAGAGGCGCTACCGTAATCGACGCCTCCGGTTTCTATACGGGGAAAGAAATAAAAATGCTATTCATCCTCGCCAAGAAACGGGAATCAACCATTATCTTCCGATTGATAAAGGATATAGACCCCAATGCATTCGTATCACAGAGTGCAGTCATCGGAGTATATGGAGAAGGATTTGACAGAATTAAAGTAAAGTAATAGAGTAATAGCTCATGGGATTATAAACTTTCCCTCTTTCCAGACATAAACCACAGGACGGCGGAGAAACGGCTTCAGTTTCTCTGCCGTTGTTTTTTCTATGTAGTCAGGAGTTGTGAAGGTGAATGTCAATGTAGCATCTTTCGCAGAAAGATCGGCTTTCATCAACAACATATCAGCTTGCCGCCGGGCATTCTGATAATCATAAATATCTACCGTATCGGGGGCAGCCATTATGAAGTCATCCATAACGGGAAATGAGGACAGATAGGTTTCGGCAGGCAATTCCTCCCAATCAGTAGTATAGAAATGAACGTCACTATCACAAGCCGGAGCACAAACAGTAGAAACGGTACAAACAATCTTCGTGCTATCATTCACCGGAAGGAGTTTCATTTGCCAAGTACTTTGAGGAGTCATCTGCATACGGATATAGTCGGGAGTCAGTTCCGTCATTTCTGATTTACCGCCAAAACGATTAGTCACTTCCGCTTTCATCTTACTCTCCAAGAAATCGATGCAATCTGCACGATTGACGGATGTAAGCAGCGAACTCATAGAATCAGGCATATTGATAAAACAATTCTTTGCCTGCTGAGCGTGCAAAGAACATATCCATATAGTAGCTAAAAATAAAAAGGCTATCGATTTTTTCATTATTTCATTCATTACAAATTATCAACTATCAATTAAAGCTTTACAGCCAAGCGCACAATTCCTCCAGAAAGCGCATATCTGTTGCGTCAAAGCTATTCAACTTTTCACTATCCACATCAAGAACACCCCATACCTCACCGTCCGGACGCAGAAGAGGGACAACGATTTCCGAACGAGACAGCGAACTACATGCTATGTGTCCGGGAAATGCATCGACATCAGGTACAATCAAAGTTTCAGCTTTCGCCCATGCCGTTCCGCAAACTCCACGTCCTTTACGAATACGCGTACAAGCTACAGGTCCTTGGAAAGGACCCAGAATCAGTTCTTCTCCCTTCACCAGATAGAACCCCACCCAAAAGAAACCAAAAGTTTCCTTCAATGCAGCCGACACATTAGCCAGATTGGCTATTAAATCTTCTTCACCGGCAATCAAGCCCTTTATTTGTGGAAGTAGAATATGATATTTATCCTCTTTGGTACCCTGACTGATACATAAATCCTCTGCCATAACAACTTGAAAATATTATTTACTCCCCAAATATAGGAAGAACATTCCAATCAACACTAAAATAAGGTCGATGGCTTTGCTTTTTAAATTCTTTTCACGGAAGAAAAGGGCACCGAAAAGGAAGGACACCACTACACTGCCACGACGCACCATGGAAACAATGGAAATCATAGAATCCTGATAGCTCAATGCATAGAAATACACGAAGTCCGCCGCACAAAGAAAAATGGAGATACAGATAATAGTCCAGTCCCAACGGAACGGAGTACTCTCTTTCCGCTTAGGATACCACAACAAAAGAATGATAGGGCACATAATAAACACTTGATAAACATTGTACCAAGATTGTACCAGCATCGGATTGAGCTGTTTCATCAGATATTTATCATACAGCCCGCTGACAGCGCCGGTTATCGCAGCAAGTATAATAAAAAGAATCCATTTGTTATGTTTGAAGTCAATGCCTTCTTTCTTTCCGGAACGGCTCAGCATGAAAAAAGACAGTACCGCCAGCATCACACCAATCCACTGATAAAGATTCAGTCTTTCACCAAAGACCAGCATCGCACCTACCAGCACCATTACAGGACGCGTCGCATTTATCGGACCAACAATAGTAAGCGGCAAATGTTTCATACCAAAATAACCGAATATCCAGGAAGCAAGTACGATAAAAGATTTTATAACAATATATTTATGCACTTCCCACCCCACAACAGGAACATCAAACATCGTACCTCCCAAGACTGAAGGTACAAAAGCAGAAATCAGTATGAACGGAAGAAATATCAGGCTCGAAAATACCGTGTTCAAGAATAAAACAGGAAGCACTGCATTATCACGGAGCGACTGTTTCTTGAAGGCATCATAAAATCCCAGCAACGCTGCTGAGAGGAAGGCAAGTAATAACCACATTTGATTAATTAAAAATTAAAAATTAAAAATAGAAAGGGAGTCTTTCATACTGCATATCTCACATTTCATACTTTATACGTTTTTCTTCATTCCCTATCTAAAAACATTTCTTCAGGATAGGTAATGTCTACCAGGAACAACGCATTTCCGGGGACAGAAGTTCCGGCTTGGCAACGGTTTTTCTGTTCGATGATACTACGAAAGCCCTCAACTGTAAGTTTACCACGTCCAACTTCGAGCAATGTTCCTACGATGGCCCGAACCATATTGCGCAAAAAACGATCCGCCCGGATGGTAAATACCCACGTAACTTCGTCAACCTGTGTCCAGGCAGCATGCATTATCTTGCAATTATTGGTTTTGACATCTGTATGCAGTTTGCTGAAACTGGTAAAGTCGGTATAGTCAAACAGTGTTTGCGCCGCTTCATTCATACGCTCAAAGTCGGGAGCCTGAAAAAGGCGGCAGCGATATTGACGGTCAAAGGGCATCTTGGCGGTTGTAACATAGTATTTATACATACGCGATGTGGCGTCAAAACGGGCATGCGCCTCAGGTGTTACCGGTTGCAGGCGATAAACGGAAATATCAGGAGGAAGAAGACGATTCAACTTATCGGTCATGAAAGTAGTATCCAAAGGCATCTCACTATCAAAATGAGCTACCATGAGAGAGGCATGTACACCGGCATCCGTACGTCCGGCACCCACAACTTCCACATCACGACGCAATAAAGTTGCAAGCGCTTTCATCAGACACTCCTGTACACTCACCCCATTAGGTTGAATCTGCCAGCCGTGATAGGCTGTACCGTCATAAGCCAAATAAATGAAATATCGTTGCACGTTTCTCTTTGATTTCTTTTGAAGTATAAAAACGGTGCAAAGATAATGTAAACCGAAAGCAGAATAAAATAAGCTTGATTATTTTTTATGCCAAGGTGCATCCTGTCTTATGAAAAGGCACGAAAACACACAAAAAAGTAGTAATCTGTTCCAGTAGTTTCAAGGGTTTGACTTATCTTTGCGGAAAATTCCACCACAAATTACACTGATTAGAAATGAAGATTCATTATAACCACCGTTTTATTTCCTTTATATTATTAGCAAGTATCATAGTTACATCCACCCTTGCCGGATGCAAAAAGAAAGATATGTCACTCAAGCTGAATGAACCGCATAATATCCGTGGAGTTATCAGTTACAAACGTTCTTTCGGAGATTTGAATGAAAAGCATCTGAATATAGCCCAAACCATCGGTATCCGTCCACTCGCTTCGCGCGAAGAAGCTGAGAAAATGAAAGAGAAGCTAAAGCATATCACAACAAATGAACTGTATGCAGTCGACTCACTGACACACTCAATTCCTTTTCTTATCCCCGGAGCGGCTTCCTTGCTGGATACCATCGGGAGCAACTTCCTCGATTCATTAGCTGCTAAAGGTCTAAATCCCAACAAGGTTATCGTAACCTCTGTCCTTCGCACCCAGGATGACGTCAAGCGCCTGCGTCGCCGCAATGGTAACGCGTCGGCCAATTCTGCCCATTCCTACGGTACCACGTTTGATGTCAGCTGGAAACGCTTTCAAAAAGTAGAGGATGAGGACGGACGTCCATTGCAGGATGTAAGCGCCGATACCCTAAAACTTGTTTTATCAGAAGTGCTACGCGACTTGAAAAAAGCAGATAAATGCTACATCAAGTATGAGTTGAAACAAGGATGCTTCCATATTACGACAAGGAAACAAGGTTAATGAAGAATGAAGGATGAAGAATCACCTTGCGGCGTGCTCGCATAGCGCAGCCAAATTCTTCATTCTTGATTCCTAGTTCTTCATTAAATTATCATTCTCCACGCCAACGGCAGACAAGTAACAATATCTCCTGCCGTCATACCTATTGCTCCCTGTTTCTTGCAAGCAATGTCTCCTGCCAATCCATGCACGTATGTAGCCAGCAAAGCTGCAGTTTCAGTTTTATAGCCTTGTGCTAAAAGAGCCAACACCACTCCGGTGAGCACATCGCCACTGCCTCCTGTCGCCATACCCGGATTTCCTGTTGGATTGAAATAACATTTTCCTTCAGGGGTAATAATGGTAGAATAGGCACCTTTCAATATTATATGTACTCCGGATGTTTTTGCCAACTCACGAGCCTTCATCAAACGTTCGTATGAGTTCTGGCATTTACCAACGAGACGTTCCAACTCTTTGGGATGGGGCGTCAGGATGCTGCCTTTAGGCAAATGCCCGATATAGCTGCGGCATTCTCCCAAGAAGTTTAAAGCATCGGCGTCTACTACCATCGGAGTTTGGCAAGAATCAATCTGTTCAAACAGAGCCGTTTCGGTTTCAGCAGACCTTCCCAAGCCCGGACCGATGCCTACCGCCTGATAATCATCCGTATCCGTGGACGAAGCAAAACAAGTTTCACTGATATCCAGTTCCGTCATGGCCTCAGGCACAGAAGTTTGCACTATAAAATTATTGCAGAAAGGTACATGTACAGTCAACAATCCTACCCCTGAACGCAGGCAAGCACGAGCGGCAAGTACAGAAGCTCCCGCCATCCCCTGTGAACCCGCTATCAACAAAGCACGCCCGAAATTCCCTTTATGCGCAAACTTGCCACGAGGTTTCAGCAAATAGGGCATGTCTTCGTTTTCCAACAGGCAGAAGTCGGTCTCCATATCTTCAATGGCATCCTCACTCAATCCGATATCCAGCATCTCCCATTCACCGACGTATGTTTCATTTTCAGCAAAAAGAAACGACAGTTTTGGCAATTGCAAGCTCAAGGTCAAATCGGCACGGATAATATTGGCCTGCACATTATAAGTATTGTCTTCCCCCATCAATCCGGACGGGATATCAATAGCAACCACTTTGGCGGGCGAAGCATTGATATATTTCACTACCGCAGCAAAACCACCACTCAAAGCCTTATTCAATCCACTACCAAACAGACCGTCGATGACAATATGCTCTTCAGTCAATACCGGAGGTACAAATTGAGAAGTGACTTCATGGAAATTCACCCTTTCCACACCTATCAACCGTTCTTTATTCGTTTCACAATCAGGGGATAAAGAACCTTTAGTATTAAACAGATAAACTTCCAGTTTATATCCTTCTTCAGCCAACAGACGAGACACAGCCAATGCGTCTCCACCATTATTTCCCGGTCCGGCAAAAACCGTAAAAGGAGTATCCGGACTCCAACGTTCCGAAATAGCTTTCGCCAATGCCTGGGAAGCACGCTCCATCAAGTCGATAGAAGCAATCGGCTCATTTTCTATGGTATATGTATCCAGCTCCTTTACTCTGGTCGTAGGAAAAATCTTTTTCATTACAGGTTATTGAATTAAATCACGAGCAAAGATACAAAAAATAGAGGAAGAAAGATAGAGGATAAAAAACAAGTGAGATGATAATTTAGCGGCAAAGCCGCTAAATTATCATCTCACTAAGAGTTTAAAAATGAAAAACATCTGTCACAGAAAGTGCCCTATACGTCTGAAACAAAGCATGATAGCCCGTGATAGATACGTGTGATAGATGCTTTCGTCATATATTTTGCTGTCACACGCGCATATCATCCTTCATAAACATCCTGCACTTACGTATATAGAAATGAGTTATCTATTTAGTTCTCAATGCTGAACACTTTGTTCCATACGGTAAAAACAATTTATTTCAATAGGGTAAAACAATCTGTTTTCTTCATCGGAACAACTAGTTCCACCTAACAAAACACCCGGTTTTACACCGAGAAACACACTGTTCCATAAGGGAAAACCGGGAGTTACAAGACATTTAGCGCATATTAATAAGCGGTATTTGTCTCATCAGGGATATGAAAATCGTGTCTAAATAGTCCGAAAGCAAGCGATTTCGCTAAGTTTTCTCCGAAAAACCACTAAGTTTTCCCCGAAAATCACTAAGTTAATGAAGAATTTGGCTGCGCAATGCAAGCACGCCGCAAGGTAATTCTTCATTCTTAATTCTTCATTTTTAGTTCTTAGCTCTTCATTCCCATTTATAAATTCTATTTATTCAAATAGTCACTAACTTTATTGATATTCTTCTGCAAGTCAGCTTTGTTGATACGGTCATAAGCAAACGGTTGCAGCAACTTACGGATATTCCGGTCATGTTTACCATCAGCTTTCAACAACTGTATCTTCTCAAACATCTGTATGCCCTCAATCAACTTTTCAAAACGCGCTGAGGAATTATTCTCCGGATATACGATGTAAGTATCACCTCCTGCCCAAGCAGTAAAACGGCTATCCTGGAAAGGAGATTTCACCCAACTGTTGTATGCCCAACGCAAATATCCGTCCAAATCCCGTTCTTCCGCAATCAAAGCAAAAGAAGTAGCTTCGGCAGGTTGCGAGAAAGTAAAAGTATTAGGGAACGGTTCCGTACAACAAGTATAGAAAGTAGTTATTTTACCTTTAGCACGACGGGCATCTATCACACCGTCCGGATATTTATCGTTGTATCCAATGCAATAATCATAGATTTCATCATCCAACTCCTTGTGATAGGTTCCCGCCAAGGAGATTTTGAAGTTCGGATCAGCCTTTCGTATCACGCGCAAAGCAGCCTTCATACTTTCAGCCGGACGCTCATCCATTGCGATAATAGTATGGTCAAACCAGCCTTTCGACTTCAAATGCGCAGCGAATGCACTTAATTTAGATATCCAATAATCATCAAAAGCAGGATCGTTCACATTGAATTTACGGTCAACCATAGAGTTGGTAGCCTGATCATAATATCGGAAAGTCAAATCCCAAGGAATGACGGAATAACAATAGATATAAGGACCGACCCCACAAGAAGTCATAAATTCTATCCAACGATCGAACAAAGCAAAATCGTATGTCCATGAACCATCTACCCGACGGATTTCGGTAATCATATTTTCAAAATAGTCGTATGTTTGCCCATTCCAGGGTTTATGAGTCACAGAAGCCGTGATACCACGCTGACCGGCCTTTGCCAAACGTTCCATCAACGGGCGCATAGCATCAAAATGTTCCTTACTCCATAAAGGAACTCCCGCCACACGTGCCACGGCAAAAGGATTTTGCCACAAATCGAGATGGAACTTCCGGTCGGCAGGTTCCGGTAATGTGCGGTTCACCACACGAATTGAATAAGTAAGTTGTTGCGCCTTACCTTGTGCACCTTTCACTTCGACATTTCCTTTATAAAGTCCCGGAACCGCATCACGAGGTATTTCAAAAGTAATCCATACCGGACGTACCGTCTTAGCTTGGTATAAAATCTTTCCTATCGGTTGTATCCGGTCAGCAACCAAAGAAGAATCATACTCCGCCTTATTGGGACGATAGCCGCAACCACCTTTCCCATCCTTATTCAGCTCATCAGTCATGACGTAACCCATAAAACCTGTGGTAGCGTACTCCACCCACTTTTGCCCTTCGGGTTCCGTAATAGTATAACTAACTTCACCTTCTTCAACCGGAGACCAAAGCAATAATTTAGCATATAGGCGCTCACCTCGCCAGCCGGTCAACGCCAGCCTATTTACCAAACCGGAAGTTGACGGACAGCTAAACTTATCTACTTGATTGTTAGTGGAAGTCCAAGTAGCATACAATTTATGAGGAATTTTATTCCAAGCCACATCCTCTGCATGAGGAACGGACAATTCTTCTTGAGCATGTGCATTACTACTTAATCCGAAGCCTAGCAAAAGAACAAATAAATAAAAAAACGAATAAGAAGATTTCTTCATAATATATATAATGTATAGTAGTTATTATCCAATTTAACGAACAAGTTCCTTCAACTTAACAGTTTGAAAAGTCATCTGTGCCACACTACTCTCATATAAAATGCCTACTGTTTCAGCATCGACCATTGTCAGGCAGGAATATCCCCAACCATCATCTTCATCCAGCATAATCTGATGTTCAGGCAGCCACGTCACCCCATTATCCAGACTGGCTTTGATAGTGATATGATGCCTACCCTTTGTTGTATCCGGATTGGAGAAAAGCAAAAGGTCCTTCTTCAGACAATTATCTTTTGCCTTCACACTGATAAGGCTTGCCATACAAACCGGTTCACGCAATGCGCTACGTGAGGACGAATGTTCTGTCCACGTTTTACCCAAATCCTTAGTGATGCACACAGCACGACTACCTCCACGATTATCACGCATATTCAGCATCAGTACACCCGGCTCTATTTCTACAACCTGAGCCTCGGTAGTATTGCTACGGGTGGGGTTATGTAATTTCCAATTCTTTCCACTGTCTTTACTATACATAATACCGGCATGAGGCATTCCTACCGAATCAACAAACTGTATCGGGAAAACCAAAGTGCCATCTTGCATCGTGATACCACGGCCGGGGCCTTGGAAGAGAAGACGCCAAGAAGGATGTTTCACCTGTTCGGTAATATTCATCGGAGCAGACCATGTTTTACCATCATCGGTACTCTTAGCCAATACCAATTGACCGGTGTGTTCCTTGTCCATACCTTCTACCGAATGGAAAAATGCCCGCTGGTTTCCCAGTCCGTGTGTCCATAACGCGACAATCCAGATGCTATTATCTTTGTCATTCACCAATATAGCCGGGTCTCCTACCCCATTTTGCGCACTCGGAAGTCCGCCAGCTTCACCAAATGCCAAAGGAATTCTCATCTTTTCCCAGCTTTGTCCACCATCTACACTACGGCTCAGGCCTATGTCAACATGTTCCTGCAAATCCATACTATTATTATAACGGACATCATATACCGACAACAGCGTTCCCTTTTTCGTTGTCACCAACCCCGGTATACGATAGGCGGCAACTCCATCATCACCCGCATGACGTACACCAGTCCCCATACGATGCTCTATACCATCTGCAGAAACTATGTTAAGAGGAGCAGATGTTCCATCCAAAGATACAGAAGTCAATTTAACCTTCAATTTATCTGCTAAAGGAGTACCCGGTTTCATCTGCAAACTAATCCAGAAATAATTGATACCCGGATATAAGTTCTGTTTTCCTTTCAATACAACTTCCTGTTCCGGCTTTTTAACTTCCGACTTCAATATAGAATAAGAAGGCAGTGCAGCCATTGTCTTGCCGGGTGTAAAATTTGTCATATACCCCATCGGCGCAAAACGATTTTTATTCACGATATTGCGGCTCTCAGTGCCCCCATAATACAACTTTACAGCCTGAATATCGGCCAAATCAGTTCCATCCCCAAACTTTAGGAATACCTCATCCAACTGACGACTATCCCGGGCATCAAGCCGGAGATAATAGAGAACATTATCCTGACGCTCAATAAGAATAGGAATTTGTGTCTCACGAACATAAACCGTATCAGCTGCATGAGCCGATAAAAGAATACTCCCGATAAAAGAAAGAAATAATGCTAATCGCTTCATAGATATTAGAATATTAATGATATTAAATATACGGGATAAAGATAGTATTTAAAAAAATACGGTACATTATAATCAATCTTTTTTTAATTATATTTCCGCAAATTGCTTAAAATTAGCAAACATCATTTTTTCCACAACAGTTGTTTTTAGCTATTATCTCTATTTGCGACATCAATAATTATGTTAAAAAAACGACATAACAAGTATTTTTCATCCAGTATATTGTAAAATATCACAATAATCATTATCTTTACGGCCGTAAAACCTTAAATTTAGTTTATTCATCAATAATACTTATTAATAAATCCTTCAAGGAAGGAACAAGCTATTTATTCAAATAAAGGAATTATATAAACGTTACTTATTAAATATACTAGTCATAACAAGTTATCTTAAGTCTAACTATTAAAAATTAACCTTTATGTTCAAACACCTTAAACCATTCAGTATGGTGCTGCTCCTAGGTCTCTTTCTAGGAGGATTCACACATGCAGTAGCCGTCACGAGAGTAGACGGCGCACCAGTCTCTCAACAAAGTGGCATTTGCAAAGGTATCGTAAAAGATGCCACAGGTGAAACCGTAATCGGTGCTTCTGTGGTAGTAAAAGGAACCACCAATGGTACCATTACAGGCATTGACGGTGACTTTACCCTTAGTAATGTAAAAAACGGAGATGTGATTATCATATCCTTCGTGGGCTATATCCCCCAAGAAGTGACATGGAATGGCTCTCCCATTAATGTAGTTTTAAAAGAAGACTCGCAAACTTTGGATGAAGTCGTAGTGGTAGCATTCGGTGTACAAAAGAAAGTAAATGTAACCGGAGCTGTTTCTTCCGTTGATGCCAAAGAGTTATCCGCCCGTCCGGTCAACTCCACTGTTGATGCACTGCAAGGTGTTGTCCCGGGCATGAACATCTCTACCGGTGAAGCCGGAGGCTCATTGAGTGGAAATAAAAAATTCAATATCCGTGGTATCGGTACTATCGGTGCCGGCTCCAAAGTAGAGCCATTGGTACTGATTGATGGCATGGAAGGAGACATCAATGCCCTCAACCCTCAAGACATTGAAAACATCTCTGTACTGAAAGATGCCGCAGCCTCTTCTATTTATGGTTCACGTGCACCCGGTGGCGTCATATTGATTACCACCAAGAAAGGTAAAGCCGGCAAAACAGTAGTGAACTATAACAACAATTTCCGTTTTGTATCACCGTTGAATATGCCCAAAATGGCAGATTCTTACAGTTTTGCACTCGCCATCAACGATCAATTGGTAAACGGAGGAAGTGCCCCGATGTATAGCGAAACAAAACTCCAGCAAATCCGTGATTTCCAAGCCGGAAAAGGAGGGCAATTCATGTGGGCTACCAGTGGTAACAGATGGAATTCATTCGATGACCCCGAACGAAAAGACCTGATGCCTACGGGTAATACAGACTGGTTGAAAACATTATTCGGCAACAGTTTTACACAAGAACACTCTATCAGCGCCAATGGCGGTTCGGAGAAAATACAATACTATTTATCCGCTAACTATCTGGACCAAGGAGGATTACTGAATTATGGAGACGATAATAAACAGCGTTATTCATTCACCGGTAAAATCAATGCTGAAATAGCCCCTTGGTTAAAGGTAAACTATACGATACGTTTTAATCGCAGTGACTATGAAGCTCCATCATTTGCAGGTGGCGAAATCAAGAGCAATGTATTCTATTTTGACGCTTGCCGTTATTGGCCGGTTATTCCGGTTATAGATCCCAACGGGTACTATACGGCAGAATCTAAAGTCTATCAATTGACTCAGGGAGGACGCTACAAATCACAATCCGACTTGATTGCCCAGCAACTGACATTTCAAATCGAACCCATAAAAGATTGGAAAATCAACGTAGAGTTGAACTATCGCTCTAATTACGATTTCAATCACACCGACAAACAAACAGTGTATGCCTATGACGTAAATAAAGTACCTTATGCCATCGAGAATACCACCTCAAGTGTTACCGAATATGCGTATAAGAGTAATTTCTTCAATCCGAATATTTTCACCAGCTATTCTAAATCATTGGAAAGCGGGCATAACTTCAACGCAATGTTGGGTTTCCAAAGTGAATTATTCAAACAACGTGACATCACAGCTTCGAAAGATGATATCACAGCAGGAATCCCAACCTTGAACACCGCGCAAACCAATGCTCAAAACAGAGGCGGATATAGCGAATGGGCTACAGCCGGTTTCTTTGGACGTCTTAACTATGACTACAAAGGACGCTATCTTGCTGAAGTGAACTTACGTTATGACGGAACATCCCGTTTCCTGAAGACAAACCGTTGGAACTGGTTCCCCTCATTCTCTTTAGGATGGAATATTGCCCGTGAAGCATTTTTTGAAGATATGACAGATTTAATCAGCACCCTAAAACTTCGCGGTTCCTGGGGTGAATTAGGTAACCAGAATACCGACAATTGGTATCCGTTCTATCGGGTAATGGATATCAACAAGGACCAATGGGGAAACTATGCATTGGGAGGATGGTTGGTAAATGGAGCTAAACCTAATATTTCCAAGGAAGGAGCGCTGATATCAGAGTATCTGACATGGGAAAAAACACAAACGATGGATATCGGTCTTGACTTAGGCATGTTGAATAACCGGTTAAACATCACATTCGATTATTTCCAACGCAAGTCAAAAGACATGGTAGGCCCGGCTCCTGAATTACCCTCTATTCTGGGCACTAGTGTACCAAAGGTCAATAATCTGGATATGACTTCCAAAGGCTGGGAAGTTCAAATAAATTGGCGTGATCAGATACGTGATTTCAAGTATGGTGCAACATTATCATTATCAGACAATAAGGTAGTCATAGACAAATATCCAAACCCATCCAACACTATCTTGGATAAAGACAATAAAATAGTTTATTATCCGGGAGCTGTAGTCGGCGACATCTGGGGATTTGAGACTGTAGGCATAGCTAAAACCGACCAACAAATGCAAGACCATCTGGCAAGTATGCCCAAAGGCGCGCAAGATGCCATCGGGTCAAACTGGGGAGCCGGTGATATCATGTACAAAGACTTAAATAATGACGGTAAAATCAGCCGTGGCAATAAAACTTTGGCAGATCATGGCGACTTGAAAGTTATTGGTAATAATACTCCACGATACAATTTCGGATTAAATCTGGATGCAGCTTGGAAAGGCTTTGACCTGAAAGTCTTCTTCCAAGGTACATTAAAGCGTGATTACATGCCGGCATCCGGGGCAGAAGGCATGATGTTCTGGGGAGCAGTAGGCTATTGGCAAACAAACTTTTTTGAGCCTCACCTAGACTACTTCCGCCCAACTGACACTAGCAACCCCCTCGGTTCGAATGTAAATGCTTATTATCCCCGTCCGCTTGAAAATGACAGAAACCGCCAGTCCCAATCCGGTTATCTGCAAAATGCAGCATACTGTCGTTTGAAGAACTTAACATTAGGTTATACTCTTCCGGCATCTCTGACACAAAAGTTCTATGTCAACAATCTCCGTTTATTTGTTTCGGCAGAAAACTTATTTACCATCACCAACCTTTGTGATACTTTCGATCCTGAAACAATTGGTATCGGTAACTGGGATGGATGTACCTATCCCCTGTCAAAGAGTATCTCATTTGGTTTAAGTATAACCCTCTAATTCATTAATCATCATGAAAAAATATATTAAATTATTCACAATAGGCACATTACTCTTGAGCGGACTGACAAGTTGTAATGACTTCTTAGACAGAGAGCCGTTGGATCAAATTACACCACCTCAATATTTCAATACCGAAAATGATTTGGCTGCCTATACAATCAATAACTATCCATTTGAAACAGTAGATGACAAATACGGCATCAACCTTTTTGGAAAAGATAACGATACGGATAATCAGGCTGGAACCGGCAGTCCGGTGTTCTGGATTCCGGGACAAAAGAAAGTCCCCTCAGGTGAAGGCGACTGGGATTTCACCAAAATTCGCGCATGCAACTATTTCTTCGACAATGTATTGCCCAAGTATGAAGCGAAAGCTATTATTACGACAAACCAAGCCAATGTAGATCACTATATCGGAGAAATGTACGTAATTCGTGCTTACAACTATTTCAAATTATTAATGTCATTGGGCGATTTACCCATAGTAACAACCGCACTGCCTGACGTTGAAGAAACATTGGTTGCAGCCAGCAAACGCCAACCGCGTAATAAAGTCGCCCGATTCATTCTCGAAGATTTGGATAAGGCAATCAACCTATTGTACGAAATAGGGAAAGTGCCCGGAGGTAAAAATCGCATCAGTAAAGAAGTAGCTTATTTGCTCCGCGCCCGCGTAGCGCTTTTCGAAGCCACATGGGAAAAATACCACAAAGGAACAGCCTTTGTTCCGGGTGGAAAAGGATGGCCGGGAGATGCAGCCGATGTTGCAGGCTTCAATATCGATGAAGAAATCAACTTTTTCCTTGATGAGGCACTAAAATCCTCCAAAGCAATCGGAGACAAATACTACAAAAGATTAGCCGAAAACACGGATACCCCGGAAGGAATGAATTCCTCATTAATCTCTATCAATCCTTACTACACCATGTTCTGTGATGTAAATATGGAAGGATATGATGAAATATTGATGTGGAAACAATTTAAGGAGGGATTGGTAACCAACAACTTGCAAATGGAGTTAACACGTAACGGCGGTGGCTCCGGCTGGACCAGAGGCATGATTAATTCTTTTGTAATGCGCAATGGTTTACCTATATATGCCGATGGTTCGGGATATGAAGAAGCATGGGAGAAGAAGGGAGTTAATTCAACATTACAGAATCGTGACTCACGTATCGTCATATTCACTAAGAAGACGGGGGATGCCAATACAAAGAATGAAGGTGATATTAACTATTACGCAAAAGACGGAACGCCAACTTACTGTACAGCCCGGTTGATATTTGGTGACGCAGGCAGTCAAGCCACCACCGGTTTCATGATAAAAAAGGGGAAACACTATGATAGCCACATGGCTAATGACCATGGTTCAGGAACCTCAGGTGGTATTGTATTTCGTGCGGCGGAAGCATTACTTATTTATATGGAAGCATCCTGCGAGAAAAACAATGGCAATTCCATTGATGCCACAGCTGAAGCATACTGGAAAGAGTTACGCAAACGTGCCAAGGTTGAGGAAAACTTCAACATAACAGTTGCCGCAACTGATATGAGTGAAGAAGCCAAATGGGATTTCGGTGCATATTCACATGGTCAGTTAATCGGTAAATTATTATATAACATTCGCCGTGAACGCCGTAATGAACTCTGCGCAGAAGCATTCCGTTGGGCAGACTTGAAACGCTGGCGTGCTTGCGATCAACTCAAAAACAATGCATACCGGGTAGAAGGCATGTTGTATTGGGGAAGCGGGTATGAAGATGAATTCAAAAATGAAACTACCGGAGAAGGGGATAAAAAAGCGCCGTTAGTTATTGTTGATCCTGAAAAAGGAACCATGTCTTCTCCTGATTTAAGTAAATACATTTTGCCATACGAAAAGATAACCAAAAACAACTTAATCAATGCACAAGGAGGATTTAAATTTACTCCGGCACACTATTTAAACCCTATCGGCATGGCTGTTTTCCGTCAGACCGCTTCTGACAAAAATGACTTTACTTCTTCTAACGTTTATCAAAATCCGGGATGGGCCATTGAAGGAGATACCGGTGCCAAAGATGTAGATTAAGTAATCATTACTAAATGCCGCAGTTTAAAATAGCGGAATATAAGCAAAGAGACTATTTCAAAAAAATGAAATAGTCTCTTTTTATCTGTCAATATATAGGGATACGTTACCTAATCACAATGCATTCCGTTTCCATAAAGAAAAACGATGCTTCTCATTAACGAAAAGAGGCTAAGTTAAAAGTTATTTACTTTCCAGCTTCAACACACCTTTTCCAAGGCCTTTACCGGTTGCTTCGAGTACAATCACACCCGGTTTTTCGGTAGAAGCTACGATAGCAGTCATCATGCCACTAAAGACTTTCATCTTCGGAGTCTGGAATGATTCGAGCGAAGCAGGATTACCATTAGCTCCGGCACGATAAGTTCCGGCACCTTTCACCTTAAAACTGATTTCGTTCTCTGCCAGCGGACAAAGGTTTCCGTCTTTATCTACTACCTTAACCGTGACAAACGACAAATCTTTACCGTCAGCTTTAATCTCGCTGCGATCAGGTATTAATTCGATGTGATGCGGACGTCCGGCGGTATGTATCTCCTTCTCAGCAACAGCTTTACCGTTCTTATCGTATGCTACGACTTTCACCGTACCCGGTTCATATTTCGTATCCATCCACATCAGGCGGTAACGTTGCTGGCGCTTAAGGTTAGCTATAGAAGTGGAGTCGGCGCTGTTATCAACCGTTACAGACAAGTCTTTGGTACGTTTACCTTGGCTCTTACCGTTAATAAACAGTTCGGCAGACGGATAGTTGGTATACACAAAAACCGGAGTCACTTCACCTTCACGTCCCTCCCAGTTCCAGTGCGGAAGGATATGCAACGTTTCTTCATTCTTGTTCCAATGACTGCGATAGAGGTAATAGCGGTCTTTCGGCAGTCCGGCAAGGTCGATGATACCAAACAGGGATGAGTGGCTGGGCCAGTCGGTATAGTAAGGTGTAGGCTCTCCCAAATAATCAAAGCCCGTCCACACAAACTCGCCGATGCAGTAGGGTAAATCTTCATGCTGGATGAAATCATCCTCTGGAAGATTGGACCAGGAACAATGTTCCACATCGTAAGAAGAAGACTGATGATCGGGATACTTCTGCATGGCACGGCGTTCTACCGGGAATTTATAAACACCGCGAGAGCTGACTGTAGAAGCTGTCTCGCTACCCAGAATAATCTGTTGAGGTAATTTCTTGTAATTCTCCTGATATTTATGCGGGCGGTAGTTAAATCCCGCAACATCCATCACGGCAGCCATATTGTTGTTCACAACGGCATCGGGAGCATCCATACCCTGAGTGACGGGACGGGTGGGGTCTTCACGATGACAGATGTCTTGTAAGAAACGTGATAGCTTCGGTCCACGGTCACCGTTCCATTGGTCGGGCACTTCGTTACCGATACACCACATCACGACGCTTGGGTTGTTGCGATACCGACGTACCAAGTTTGTCAAGTCCTTGTCTACCCATTCATCAAAAAACTTATGATAACCATTCTGTACTTTTGCGGCTTTCCATTCGTCAAAGGACTCCGCCATCACCATCATACCCATTTCATCACAAGCACGTATCAGCTCGGGGGCAGGCATATTGTGGGAAGTACGGATAGCATTACATCCCATGTCTTTCAAGATACGTATCTGGCGGCGGATACCGGCTTCATTGGCTATTCCGCCTAAAGGACCGAGGTCGTGATGATTGCACACCCCTTTAAATGCAGTCCGCTCTCCATTCAGATAGAAACCTTTATTCGGAATGATTTCGATGGAACGGATACCGAAGGGAGTGGTATATTCATCTTTCAGCGTATCGCCTTCATAGATTTTTGTCACGGCAGCATATAATACCGGGGTATCAGGCGACCAAAGCATCGGAGCAGTTACCACAAAGTCTTGGTTGAAGGTATTCCCATCAAACTTGGTTCCTTGCTTTTCATTGGTGGAGACTACCTTGCCATTACGGTCTTTCAGTTCGGTAACAATGCGATAATCGGTAAATGACTTACCGGCAGGTAGCGCCAGATTCGTTTTGAGGTTGACTTTGGCATACTCCTTTTTCACAACGGGAGTAGTCAGTTGCGTACCCCATGTAGGAATATGGGCATCTTCATTGATTACGAGGTGCACATTCCGGTAAAGCCCGGCACCGGGATACCAGCGTGAAGACTCGTTTTCGTTTTCCAGACGGACAGCCAGAGTATTTGTTTCACCCGCTTTCAGGTAAGGGGTGGCATCTACATAGAAAGAGTTATAGCCATAAGGCCAAAATCCGGCTTCCCGGCCGTTGATGTAAACGCGGGCATAGCTCATGGCTCCATCAAAGCCAAGGGTTGCTTTTTTACCGGATGCGAAGGCAGGCGCATCAAAGTTCAAACGATACCATCCTACTCCTACAAAGGGTAAGCCACCGGTACGTCCGGCATGTTCCATCGCTTCCTTTTGCCCATCCTGGCTGATTGCGACATTTTGCTTATCGTTATTTATGCTGAAAGGACCGTAGATAGCCCAGTCGTGGGGTACTGTAACCGATTGCCATTTAGCATCATTATAAACCTCCCGGCTGAATTCCGGGTTATCATCGCGAGTGAATTTCCAGCCTTTTTCAAATGTTTGCTCTGTACGTACCTGCGCATTGGTGATGAATGGCAAGGCAAATAATAAGGCTGTTAAAATCTTAAATCTTCTTCTCATGGTATTGTTCAATTATTAAGTTTAGTGACTGTTTTTGAAATGATAATTTAATGAAGAACTAAAAATGAAGAATGAAGAATTACCTTGCGGCGTATTTGCATAGCGCAGCCAAATTCTTCATTCTTAATTCTTCATTTACCTAAATTCCCATTTTTCATTTCAAATCAAATATAATTTCTCCGGCATGTACCAACTCATCGTGAGTGATGCGGAAACCGGCATGCCGTTTGCCATCCAGTTTCACCTCTTTTATATACCCCGCATCGGCAGCCGGACGAACGGTGCGAATAACCAATTGCTTTTCTTTATAATAGTGAGGATCGAGTTGAATGGTTATTTTATCGAATGTCGGGGTAGTAAGTGTATACTCCGGCGTACCGGGACAATCGGGATAAAAGCCCATCATACTGAAAATGGCCCAAGCAGACATCGTACCGGTATCGTCATTTCCCGGAATGCCATTCGGCTGAGAGGTGAAATAGCGTGCCAATAATTCTTTTACTTGCTTTTGCGTACGCCATTCCTCTCCACGGAAGTAACTGAAAAGATATGGATAAGCAATGTCCGGTTCATTGGCAGGGTCATATAACCCCTCATCAAAAACTTTCTGCAATTTATTCACAAAGTTCTTTTTACCTCCCATCAGGCGGGTAAGTCCGGCAATATCATGGGGCACATAGAAAGTATAGTTCCAGGCATTGCCTTCATGGAAACCGGGACTTGGCGCAAAGTCAGCACCTTCCATCGGGTCGAAAGGAGAATAGAATGTACCATCGGGCAACAAAGGACGCAAGGTTCCGAACTCCTTACTATAATAATGGCGATACCCTAACGAGCGGTCATAGAAAAGACGCGCATCCTCCTTTTTACCCAAAGCCAAAGCAAAGCGGGATAAAGCATAATCAGCAATATAATACTCCAATGCATGCGACACCGAGTTATCATATTGCTCACGCAAAGGAACATAACCCAGCGAGAAATAATCATCTGCATCAGGACGCATCAAGTTATCTTTTCCGGGCGTTGTCGCCGACTTGTACATGGCTTCGTATGCCGTCTCCACATCAAAGTCACGCAACCCTTTCATCCAGGTATCCACAATCACCGGGATAGAGGGGTCACCTTCCATAGTCAAAGTTTCACGCCCGTAGAGTTCCCACTTAGGCAACCATCCATGTTCACGATACATATCAATCATGGTACGAACCATATCCAGCTGGCGGTCGGGGAATACAAGCGTCATCAACTGATGTACATTGCGATAGGTATCCCACAGAGAGAAAACAGTATAACGGTTTCCATTGACCGTACGTATCTCGTTACTTTCCATTGCAGGATATTGCCCATTGACGTCTTGCAGAATATTGGGATGAATCAGGAAATGATACATGGACGTATAAAACACACGGCGTTGTTCTTCCGTTCCGCCTTCCACCAAAATACGGCTCAAGTCCTTGTTCCATGCCTGGCGGGCAGCAGTATGTATCTGTTCAAAGCTTTTTCCCGCCTGCTCCGCTTCCAAGTTCCGGCGGGCATTGGCGATACTCACAAAGGATACCCCCATACTGACTTCTATCACTTCTCCTTCCGTGGTATCGAATGTGAACCATGTACCGATATCATCCCCACTCATTTCTTTGGTATATGAAGCATAAATCTTACGCTTGCCGGAAGTGGAGTCCCATTGCGCTTCGGCTGTCATAGGGCGCATTTGTTTCCAATAGCCACGTGTTTTCGGGGCTTTGTTGATACGCATCACGAAATAGACGGGAAAGACCGCATCGGGATTATAACAAAAAGAGCCCAGCAGCTTACTGCCTTCTATCTCCCGGTCATTTACAAAACGAACTGTAGCACCCGTTTCGTTAGTCAACCCCTCTCCCAAATTCAAGAGAATATTCCCTTGTCCGGCAGGGAAGATGAAACGTGTACGACCTGTACGTGGAGTAGCCGTCACCTCCGTTTTAATGCCATATTTGGTAAGATAATTGGAATAGTATCCCGGAGAAGCCTGTTCATCCTTATAACTACTGCCATATTGAAGATAATCAACATTCAACGCACCGGTAGTGGGCATCAGTAATAAAGAGCCCAATTCCGGACATCCCACTCCACTAAGGTTGACGTGAGAATATCCCGTAAAGAATGTATTCTTATACTCGTATGGGGTAGACCACCACCGGCTATCCTTATCAACGTTCCCATTGACAGCCCCCATCACATTGAAAGGAACTACAGACATCATACCCTGCGGGCAAACCGCTCCGGGATTTGTAGTGCCATAATTAGTAGTTCCCACAAAAGGGTTTACATAATCTACAGGCGATGCGGCAGAATCTTGCGCCCCGGCGGAAACAACGGGGAATACAAGAAACATCCAATATAAAAGTCGCTTTTTCATATTCATCTGCATAAATCCTCTTCTTTTTATTTTATAATAATTTCATCTGTGAAAACCCAACCACCGAAGGTTTTATCAGCATGGGCTTGAAAACGTACGTATCGGGCACGGGCATCCCCTTTCCAACCAAAATTCTTAAAGGTGAATACTTCTGATTTTGAGCTTTCATGAGTGAGGTGCGTCAATTCGCTGAAGTTCACGCCATCGGAAGAAACAGAAATTATAATCTCACCCGGCAAGAAGACTTCAGGACCTACTACCTGGATAAAATCCGCACTGACGGAATGAATTTCCGTTTCGGCTTCAAGGTCTACGGTTACGTCCAGACGGTCGCGTGAGATAAATCCCTGCCACGCTCCGTCAGAATATGTCCAACTTCCCCGTTTTCCATCAGTAAGGGTTTTGTCTCCCTGCGCTGAATAGGATTGGTTATAGGGAGCATTGTATTTCACAGGCTTACCCAATGCCAGATGGCTGACCGGTTGTGAAGCCTCCGGACGATTACCGATTTCATCTTTCAAAGAGAACGTATGATATCCCTGCGATTGAAGCCAGTCCACTTCTTTCAGGGCACGACGGTGGAAACCGGCATACGACTTGCGGGCAGGATTGCTCCATCCCACTTCTGCCAAAGCCAGAATGCGCGGATAAATCATACACTCACAATGTTCGTCGGTCTGAATGTATTCAGCCCAAAGATTAGCCTGTACACCATAGATAAGTTTAGCCTCCTCTTTCGTCAAGGCCTCGGGCAGTGGGTTATAGGAATAAACCTTCGACAGGGGCAGATATCCGCCGATGGCCTCGGGTTGTGAATAAGGAGCATCTTGATATTGGTCGATGTAACAGTAGGCTCCGGGAGTCATAATGGCACGATGTCCGACTTTTACGGCTTTAATGCCACCTTCTTCTCCTCGCCATGACATCACGGTAGCATTAGGCGCCAAACCGCCTTCCATGATTTCATCCCAGCCCAGCAGCTTACGACCATGTTTGTTCAAAAACACTTCAATGCGGTGAATAAGATAACTTTGCAACTCATCCACATTTTCAAGCCCTTCGTCCTGCATGCGCTTGCCGCACTTGGGACAAGTTTTCCAAGCGGCTTTACCCGCCTCATCACCTCCTACATGGATATATTCCGAGGGAAAAAGCTCCATCACTTCGGTCAGCACATCTTCGAGGAAAGAGAAAGTCTTCTCATTGCCCACACAGAAGTCAGCGCTCTTATAGGGTTCACCCGGACAAGAAAGTTCAGGATATGCCGCGAGCACTTCTTCCGAATGTGCCGGCATTTCTATCTCCGGGATAATCGTGATATGGCGTTCGACGGCATATTGCACTAATTCACGGATATCATCCTGAGTATAATACCCACCTTGGGCACGAGGATCAGTTTCCTCACAGTATTTACGTCCATTCTCGGCAAACCACCACTTTTTCCAATTGGCTTCCGGCCGCCAAGCGGCAAATTTGGTGAGACGCGGATACTTCTTAATCTCAATTCTCCATCCCGCAGCATCCGTCAAGTGCAAGTGCAGGCGGCTCAGTTTGTATCGCGCCAAAGCATCTATCTGTTTCTTCACAAAGTCCTTGCTGCGGAAGTGGCGGGAAACATCGAGCATCAGCCCCCGGTAATCCAATCGCGGAGCATCTTCCACCTCTACGGAAGCCACTTTCCAGCTTACATCACCGGCAGGGTCTGCCAATTGCAGCAAGGTCTGCAATCCGTAGAATAATCCGGCATCGCTGACTGAGCGGATAAGAATATGCGTAGGAGTGACTTGCAACGCATAACCTTCGGGAGCGGGAATAGCATCCTCGGTTTTCTGCAAGATTATCACATTCTCACGTGTAGTCTTCTTACCTTTAAACTCTTTATCAAGGGAAATGGGAAACGTAGCCAAATAAGCAGCCAGTTTCTTCTTTTCCTTTCCTTTGAGATTGGTATATAACTTGGTTTCTTTAGAGATACAGAAAGTACCGCTCCCCTGCTCCACTTTCAGCGGTATGGGGATGACGGACTGCGCCCTTGCAATGCCGCCACCCAAACAGAGGGCGGCAAGCAATAATGCACGAATTACGTAGTTAGTTTTCAGCATATTTCTATCAACTGTATTAGTTCGTTCCCCAACGGGTCGGTTCATCGGTCATTGTCAGTTCCAATATTCCCCCTCCCATCAATTGCTCATGGGTGAAGAACGGCTTATTCAATGGCTGTCCGTTCAACATGGCAGAATCAATGTATTTATTTTCCGCCGCATTATTCTTTGCGACAATACGGAACGTCTTTCCACCGGGCAGATTGATTGTCACGGCATTAAACAGCGGTCGTCCGATAGAGTATTCCGCACGTCCGGGACAAGGTTGATAAAATCCCATAGAGTTCATAATATACCAGGCAGACATCTGTCCGCAATCTTCGTTTCCGGAAAGGCCATTCGGATCATTGAAATACTGGGTATGCAATACGCTATCCACCAATACCTGAGCTTTCCAAGGCTGTTCCACATAATTATATAAGTGAATAATATGATGGCTCGGCTCATTTCCGTGCGCATATTGTCCGATAAGTCCTGATATATCGGCTGACACCAAGCTGCCTTCCAAAGAAGAATCCGCCGTAAACAAAGAGTCGAGTTTACCGATAAACCCTTCACGACCTCCCATCAATTCAACCAATCCGTCTATATCATGGGGGACAAACCAGGTCCATTGCCAGGCAGTACCTTCGCAATAATCGTCTTCACGGTGATTGCTGGAACGGGGATTGAAAGGCGTACGCCATTGTCCCTCAGAATCTTTTCCACGCATAAAGCGAACTGTAGGATCAAAGTAATTCCGATATGCCTTGCCTAGTTTTTCATAGCGATGCTGCGTAACCGTATCGCCCAAGGAACCGGCAAGCAGGCTGATGCACCAGTCATCGTATGCATATTCCAAAGCCTTGGCTACAGACTCATGTTCTTTATCACAAGGCACATAGCCCAATGTATTCTTATAATACTTGGATATCGGCATCAAAGCATTCTGTTTCAGGTAGTCAGTAGTTGCAATCGGTGATAAGGTATCATACTCCGCACTACGAAGGCAAGCCTTAAGCGCCAAAGCCGCATCAAAATCCCGATTACCTTTCATATAGGCATCTACAATCACGGGCACAGCGTTGTATCCAATCATTGTACCTGTATAGTTACCTGCCAATTCCCACATGGGTAGAATTCCTCCATCCTGATATTGTTGTAACAGCGTATGTATGAAGCCGGTATTCAGTTCCGGGTCAATGATGGTAAGCAACGGATGCAAGGCACGGAATGTATCCCACAACGAGAAGATGGTGTATATAGGTTTACCGGTTTCGGCAGTATGGATTTCACGATCTATCCCCCGGTATCGTCCGTCAATGTCCGTGAAAAGATTGGGGGATATTCCGGTGTGGTACATAGCCGTATAGAATACGGTCTTCTGTTGCTCGTCCGGAGTATCGATATCTATTTTGGAAAGGTAGTCGTTCCACGCCTGCCGGGCATCAGTTCTTACCCCTTCAAAATCCCAACCTGGAATTTCAGCAAGGTTCTTTTGCGCCCCTTCCCTATCTACGGCAGAGAGGGCTATTTTCACCAAGACTTGCTCATCCTTTGCCGTCGCAAAATGAAGTAACGCTTTCTTAACAGGTTGAATGTTCTTGCCATCCGGTGACACTACCGAATCGGTCAATACCGTACAAGTAAAGGGTTTGGAAAATACGGCATAAAAATAGACGTCATGCTTCCATGCCCATCCATTGGTGTTTTTATAACCGCAAAGAGTAGAATCATTCACAACTTCCAATTCCAGTTTACGGTTCTTCTGTCCCTGCAAAGAATAGTCCAGGTCGAGAATGAAACCGGACTCGGTACTTTCGGGGAAAGTATAACGGTGAAGTGCCGTACGTCCGGTAGCAGTCAACTCAGCTTTCACCTTATACGTATCGAGAAAAACGGAATAATACCCCGGAGAAGCAACTTCATTTTCGTGCGAAAAGCGGGAAGCGTATGCCAATGTCTGTTCATCCGGCGCTACACGTTCCGTCTTCTGTACCCCTACGGTAGGCATCAGCAGAATATCTCCGTAATCTCCACATCCCGTACCACTAAGATGGGTATGAGAGAAACCATTAATGGTACTGTCCGCCGTATAGTATCCCGAACAAGCATCCCAACCATATATCCGTGTATCCGGGCCGGGTTGTATCATTCCATTCGGTACAATAGCTCCGGGGAATGTATGCCCGTGCCCACCTGTACCGATGAACGGATTGACGTATGCCGCATAATCTGTCTTTACGGTAGTTGTGCCACAACCGGCAAGGAGCATCAGGCAGATGACTCCTTGCAGATATTGAGGTTTAAATTTCATAAGAAACACAATTTAATGATGAATGGAGAATTTTTAGTCTATCGTAATCTCATCCACAAACAAGAACCCGGGATGTCCCTTTCCACCATGCCAGTCGGGAATGGATTTTTCGGAAGGAGCCACCACCCGTACATAACGTGCCTTTACCGGATTGAAAGTCAACTTATGTTCATACAAACCATTACGGTCGGTTTCTTTCATTGCCGGATAATCCTCGGAAGCGACTGTCGTAAAATTCTCGCCATCTTCCGAAACTTCTATAGTTACACCACGTGCATCAAAAACCCAATCTCCTTTCTCCACACAAGTAGTGAAAGCCACGGTTGAGATTTCAGTCGGTTCAAGCAGGTCGATAGTTACATCCATATCATTGCGATAAAAAGCAATCCAGCGACCGGTTTTATAGTTACCATTCCCTTTCAAACCGTCAGTTAAAGTGGTAACACCATTAAATTCGTATTGCTTATTCACCGGTTGATTTGCTTTGGTAGGCTTTGAGGTAGATTTACTGAAAAGAATCTTCTCCGTCAGCATACGGCTCTTGCCCGTAGGACGAATGGCAAGTGCGTTGAGGGTACAATTTTCTTTTATCACAAGAATGCTGTCGGTTACGGGTGAAGCGGCTGTCGGTTCTGTACCATCCAATGTATAGTGGATAGGTGCATCATCAATGGTATTCATTACCACATCTACTGTTCCGGTGGCTGAATTAGCTATAAAATTAGCTTTCACATCAAATACATGGGTAGCATAATTATAACCTTCGGCATCATACAGTTTAATCAATTGCGGCAGACGTGAAAGGAAGTTTTCATAATTCTTCTTATCAGGATTAGTCCATTGAATCTCGGCAAGTGCAGCCCAACGAGGCAATGCCATGTATTGCAGATGAGAGAAGGTCGGTATATACTCTGACCAGTGATTGGCCTGTACACCCACAATGTACTTCTGTTCTTCCGGAGTCAGAGAAGCCGGCATAGGTTCATAACTATATACGCGCTCTATAGGCAGATAACCGCCGATACCCAAAGGCTCGTTCTCTACATCTTTCGTTTGATAATAGTCGAAATAGAGGTAAGTATTCGGAGTCATGATAACATCGTGTTTTTGTTTGGCAGCTTCAATACCTCCGCCTTCACCACGCCATGACATCACAGTGGCATTCGGAGCCAATCCGCCTTCCAAAATCTCATCCCAACCGATGATTTGGCGACCATGTTCATTCAAGAATTTCTCTGCATGATTAATGATGAAACTTTGCAGATATTCTTCCTTACTGTGCTTGGCATCACCTTTGATACCTAGTTCCTTAATGCGAGCCTGACACTTAGGACAAGTCTCCCACTTAGCTTTCGGACATTCGTCACCTCCCACATGGATATACTCAGAGGGGAAAAGCTCCATCACTTCCGTCAGCACATCGTCAATAAAAGTCAGCACACTGTCATTACCTGCACAAAGCACGTTATCCGATACGCCCCACTGTGTCCAAACCTCATACGGGCCGCCTGTACAACCCAAGTGCGGATATGCAGCCAAAGCAGCCTGCATGTGTCCCGGAAGGTCTATTTCGGGAATAACAGTGATATATCTGTCAGCAGCGTATGCTACGACTTCCTTGATTTGTTCCTGTGTGTAGAATCCACCGTAAGGCTTGCCGTCATATTCGCCGGAGTTACGTCCGATAACCGTTTCCTTACGTTTAGAACCCACCTCGGTGAGCAACGGGTATTTCTTTATTTCCAGACGCCATCCCTGGTCTTCCGTCAAATGCCAATGCAGACGATTCATATTGTGCAGAGTCATCATATCAATATAGCTCTTCGCCTCATCGACAGTAAAGAAATGGCGTCCCACATCAAAATGCACACCACGATAATCGAAACGCGGGTAATCGTTGATTTCAACGGCAGCCAACACAGGGGTACTGTTCATTACCACCGGAATGGATTTACGCAAAGTCTGGATACCATAGAACACCCCGGCTTCGCTTGCTCCTGAAATTGTAACTCCTTCGGGCGTAACCTTCAATTGATATGCCTCAGGCTTTTCGGCAGACAGTCCGAGTTGCAGGAGTATATTTCCTTTTCCTTCCGTTCCGGCCGCTATCTTGTAATCTGCACCGGTAGCTTTTTTCAGATATTCGGCAAGGTACTGAGCATTACGTTGCATCTTCTCATTTCCCTCCGGATAGATAATTTCCGTCCCGCTATTTAAAACAAACTCGCCACCAGGCTCTACCGTAATCTCTTGTGGAAGAGGAATTACCTGATAATTGGCTGTTGTTTTCTCATTTGAACAGGAAACCAATAGTCCTGTTACTGCCAGTAATCCGGCCAACTTGAATAGTTTTCTCATGATAATCGTTAATATTTAAAGGTGTTAGTAAGTTTCACGTATATGTTTTATTATGATTTCCGGTTTATCCCCCTTCCTGAGTTCCGGTGAAGTTATCGTTATCTTCTTCGTCTCACCCGGCAACAAATCAAAGAAGTTATCACTGAAACGCGCACCCTGGATGGGTATCTGCACAAATACATCTTTAGCCAACCGACGGGAATCCAATGTCACTTCACAACGGCCATCCTGCAACTTCACCGTATATTTTACAGCAGTCTCCGGTAGTTTCAGTTCTTTGGTAGGAACAAAGAAGTGAACTCTCCGCGCTATCTCGTGCCCGGATTTATCATTCAACGTCAATAGCAGGAAGCACTCTTTACGCTGATTTTCATCAGCCCATTCGTCCAAAGCCCTGCCGAATACCTTTTCCGAAGCATTGGCAGGCGCATGAACGGATACTTTTCGTTTGTCAAGCCTCTTTCCATTAAAATCGACCAACTGCATGGTAAGCGTCAAGTCGGAAAGAGATTGCAATTTATCGGAAATCAGATAAATATTCAAATCACCGTCTTCATGCACCGCATTTATAAGCAATGGTTCAAAAGCACGCTTCGCCTGATAATGCAATGCCTTCCAGTTTCCATAATAATCAATCCCCGACCAGGAAACCACGGGCCAACTGTCATTGAGCTGCCAGTAGAGCGTCCCCATACAATAAGGACGATTGCGACGATGTGCTTCCAGGCAATATCTTATCCCTTGCCCTTGCAATACCAGCCCTACATAAACAAAATCTTCAAACTTCTCGGGAACGATGAAATCACGTTCCATATAAGTATGTATCAGATTGTTTCCTATACTACTCTTCTGATGCGCATTCATCACCTCCGATTCTATCTCATAATCTTTCGGAGCTGCAAACGTGGCAATCGTCTTCATTTCAGGGAAAGACTGGAAACCGAATTCACTGATGAAACGCCCCAGTTCCGTATCGGACGATTCAAATGTCTTTTTACCATACCATATCCCCCAATTATGACTGTCACCGGTTCCCCATGAATCCGGACGTCCCCAATTGGCAAAGTAAGGAGAAGAATGTACATAAAAACGGCCGCTATCCAGCTCCTTTACTTTAGCCGGCAATAGTTC